>Ga0302114_10000135_pt1 | contig 53690 bp, 43 predicted proteins | sample AG5_Surface_MG_FD_203107 | JGI IMG/M metagenome (GOLD analysis project Ga0302114, IMG submission 203107) | Marine microbial communities from Western Arctic Ocean, Canada - AG5_Surface | ecosystem: Environmental > Aquatic > Marine > Oceanic | place: Canada: Western Arctic Ocean | collected... | reverse complement strand
GCCTGGTCCGCGGGTGGATCAGGCTGGGCGGGCGGTGCCGCGGGGTTGGCAGGCTCCTGGGGCTCCGATTGGGGCGTCCCGGGCTGCGAGTTTTGTTTCATCTGGCCCCGGAGTTCCTTGTTGCGCTCGCGTTCTCGCGCGTAGAGCTCCTTCATGTGATCGAGCTGTCGCTGGCTCTCATCGTTCTTCGTCTTTTGTTGCTTGAGCTCCTGATCGATCTCCCCCTTGGGGACCGACGCGCCGCAACCCATCCTCCCTGAGGGGCCGCGGACGAATGTGAAAGGCGAATGTGGGGCGATTCCGGTTCGACCCGAGATCACCGCGTCCGAGCTGGAAAACCCACTTCGCCACTACCCCGCCCGCCACTTCAACGCAACGCATCGCAGTCGCACCACCATGGCCGCCGCATCCACGCTCTCCGCCTCCGTCCGGATCGCCCCCTCCCGGGCCGCGATCCGCTCCACGAATCGCGTCGTCGCCAAGGCGCCCGTCCGCGCCGTCCGCGCGGAGGCCGCCCCCGAGTTCGCGGGCTTGGGTCCCGAGATGAAGGGCGCGGTGGACAAGTTCCTCGGCGAGAACAAGATCGTCCTCTTCATGAAGGGCAACAAGGAGCAACCGAAGTGCGGGTTCAGCAACACCGTGGTGCAGATCTTCAAGTCCATGGACGTCCCGTTCGAGACTGTGGACATCCTGCAGGACGACGGCTTGAGGGCGGGGATGAAGATCTACAGCCAGTGGCCCACGTTTCCGCAGGTGTACATCGACGGCGAGTTCTACGGTGGGTGCGACATCTGCATCGACACGTACAAGGACGGATCCCTCGTGGAGGCTGTCGAGGCTTCCATGGCGTCATGATCGCGTGCCGAGTTAGCGTATTTAATGTCCACGTAACTTGTAACCCTGTCGAACCGCGTGGACATGACGCGTAGAATTTAACTCTCGGGAACCCGCCCCTTCTTCGGTGTTAGATCTCATTATTCCTTCATCAGAGGCCTCAGCGCGGGCGGCGCCATGTCGTCGTCGTACCCGGACGGGTGGTCCGATGAGGAAACGTTCAAGATGCCCATGTGGGCCATGTGGGCCCACTTCGCGGCGACGATCGTCCTGTTCACGGTGACCGGTTTAGTGCAGTGGCTCCGATCAGGGACGCGGGTGCCCAACAGCGTCGGGTTCTTCCACCCGTTCACGTCTGATGGGGGCGGCGGGGAGCGGGTGCTGTGGTGCGCGGTGCGGGAGACGCAGCGCGCGCGCCCGGACTGCCAGTGCGTCGTCTACACCGGCGACGACGCATCGGGCGATGAGCTCGCGCGACGCGCCCAAGAACGCTTCGGCGTGTCACTGCCATCCCCACCCGGCGTCGTCAAGCTCAGATGGCGAGCCCTGGTGGTCCCAGAGCGGTACCCGGTCCTGACCATGGTGGGCCAGGCGATCGGCGGCGCGCTGCTCACCGCGGAAGCCGTGACACGCTACCGCCCCACCGTGTTCTTCGACACCGTCGGGCACGCGTTCGGGTACCCGATCGCGCGCATCGCGGGGTGCCAAGTCGCGTGCTACGTCCACTACCCGACAATCAGCTCCGACATGATCGCGCGAGTCGCGAATAGAAACGACATGTACAACAACAAGGGCATCGTCGCCCGGTCACCGGCGCTCAGTTTCTTGAAGCTGGTGTACTACAGGACGTTCGCGTGTGTGTACGGGCTGTGCGGGCGGTACGCGGGGGTCGTCATGGCCAACAGTTCGTGGACGTCGGCGCATCTGAGACGTCTGTGGCGAACTTCTCCGGCGGTGGTGTACCCTCCGTGCGACGTCGACGGATTGACCGACTTTGCGTTACAAGGCAGAGTTGGTGGTGACGAAGGGGACGGTGATGGTGTCGGACACGTGTCGGACACTGGTCATCACCCGTACGTGGTGTCGGTCGGGCAGTTTCGGCCGGAGAAGGACCACGCGCTTCAGCTCCGCGCGTGGGCCAAGATGAAAGCGGACGAAGCCGGATTGTCTCCAGAGTATAGGTCATCCAACCCGTGCGTGCCACGTGGCGCGGTGCTCAAGATCGTGGGCGGGTGCCGCGGCGCCGATGACGTCGCGAGGCTCGAGTCACTTCGATTAATGGCGAAATCGCTGGCGGTGGACGACAGCGTCGAGTTTCACGTGGACGTGCCTTATACAACGTTACGAACTCTTCTAGGCGGCGCGGCCGCGGGACTGCACGGCATGCTGGACGAGCACTTCGGGATCTGCGTCGTGGAGTACATGGCCGCCGGCGCGGTTCCCATCGCGCACGACAGCGCGGGGCCCGCGATGGACATCGTCGTCCCGGCGGTGCGCCCGGAGGCGGAGAATGGAGGCGGGGTCGCGGGGGACGAGATCGACGAAGAATTCCCGGTTGGATTTTTAGCAAAATCCGTGGACGGATACGCCGACGCGTTGGCCGCGGCGTTGACAATGAACGACGACGAGCGATGCGCGATGGCGGACGCGGCGAGGCGGCGCGCCGAGGGGATGTTCTGCGAGGACGCGTTCAACACTGGGTTCCGTGAGGCGATGGGCCCGGTGTTGTCCAGTCTGGCGACGGATCGACGAGACGCGATATTAGAGGCGGCGGGTGTCCGATCGCCGGCGTCCGGGCCGAGACGCCGCGGATAGACCAAAATGCTGCTTTTAAACTCGCTTTTATTCAGTGAGGTGTCTTGCTCCGGCCCTTCGGCGGATCAGCGACTGTGATCAGAATAAACAGTAAATACGTATCATACGGTAAATACGTATCATCACTCAGTCACGATGGATAGTGGTCGCGCGGGTGGTTTCCCCGGCTGGAGGCACCAAGGAGCCTCCTCCTGGTCGCACGTCAGTCGAACTCGAACCCGGGTGTACGCGCCGGCGCTCATCTCGTTAGCGCTCGGATCGTACGCGTAGGGGTATTCGGTGTCCTCGTCGCACGCGTGATCCAAAAACGCGTTCCCGCTCCATCGAGAACCGACGGAAGAGACGGAGTCGCCGCCGCCTGTCGTGGAAGAGAGCCACGACGCGAACGCCGGGTGGACGCTCTCGCGAACTTTGTCGGCGACGCCGTCGACGCCGACGACGACTCCGATTTTATCAACCGCCAAAACCTGGAACCCGTGGCCCGGCGCCGGCCCGGCGTTTAGGCCCTTCGAATTCGAACCCTGAGGTCGCCGGTTCGAACACGCGGTGGGTACGAGACCCGCGAGACCCGTGGCTTCATCCCGCCGAAACCGGCCGTCAATCACGTCGGCCCAACGCCGGCCGCGCTGAAACTCGTCGGATGTTTTCGAGATGAGATCAGGTTTAACCTCCACGGCGTCACGGGAGAACCCGCCCTCGTGCGCGTGGACGAAACAGACGCCCTCCGCCAGTGACCTACTTGGTGGCACGACGATCCCGTCCGCCGTCTTACCCCCGGGCGTCGGATGGAACATGTGTTTCACGAATCGTGCATAAGGGTAGACGCCGCAGTCTTTTCGAATCGGATCGTGATCGCAAGCGGCGACGCGACCCGTGCACGGGCCGGCTTGGTCTATTAACTCGCCGTTTGTGGGTCTCGCCCCAGGGTATCGAAAGGCGCGTCCGTGGCTCATGTTCGCGTCTCTCATCCGCGCGCCGAGGTCGTCGTCTTCCTGGCCCCAGCCCCAGTACGCGTGCGAATACCCGTTCACGTCGAGGAGGTGACGCCAGGAGAAGAGCCACGCGCCGCCCCTGAACGTCGGGTAGCAGTACTCGGGGTGCGCGCCGGGCGGGCTCAGGTGTATTGGCTCGTCGTTTGCGTCGGTGTCGAAGGCGTAAGGGATACGAGGGTCGACCGGTAGGAGGTCCACGTCGTGCAGCGCGAACACGTCGCAGCCGTCGACCGCGCGGCCGAGGGCCACGCCGATATTTAAGAGCCAACCTCGGTTAAACCTTTGCTCGTCCTCCTGCTCCACGAGCCAGATACGCACGCGGTCCACGCGCTTGACGCGCTGGAGCCAGCGTCTTAGGTACGCGGCGAAGCGCTCGGGCTCGCGCGCGGTGCGCCCTGGGCGCTCGCGGTACGGGACGACGACGCAGAGCGGCGGCGCTGGTGACGGGGTTGACGCGACAGCCTCTGGAAAAGTCTGGCGTCTTTCGAGGGACGCGGGTTGTTGGCCTGGTGAGTCGCCCGCCTCACGCGGGTGGTCGCTCGGGACCGCCACGTGCAGGGCGACGAGCGCGGATACGCACAGGAGCGCCAGGAACGAGCGCGAGACGTGCTGGCGCATGGCGAAAGCGGGCGAGTCGGTGTGAGCCTGAAGTGAGAAAAGTAAAAAAGTGAGTCGACTCTTGGCAGCTTGGAATTTTTTTGCCGACGGTTATTTATCGTATTGGCGGCGGCGGCGCCTCTGTCCCCACACCGCCCACGCGCGCGTGTCCCCCCCACGAATCGACGCACGAGATCGACGCGCCGACATGGGGCAACAGAAGCAGACCGGGAAGACGCGCACTAAGCGCGCCGCCATCCCCAACTCCCCCGCGGCGCGCAAGACCATCAAGAAGGCTGCCGCCGACAAGAAGGAGGCCACCATCGTGCGCTCGTACGCCGAGAAGAAGCGGCTGAAGCAGGAGCGCGCGGCCAAGTTCGAGAACGTCAAGCACAAGAACAACACAAACTTCGGCAGCGAGGGCATGAAGCTGAAGTCTGAAACCAAGGGGCCGATGGAGGTGCGGTACCGCGCGCTCGCCAAGAAGCTCCGGCAGATTGCGGAACTGGAGGCGAAGAAGAAGGAGGGCGCCAAGCTGGACCAGTGGCAGCTCGCGAAGCTGCGGAAGAAGCCGTTCGTGAAGGCTGAGATCAGGGCGCTGAAGAAGGCGGTCGGGGGCGACGAAGCCGGAGAGGAGGACGACAGCGAAGACTCCGGCAGCGAAGACGAAGACGATGAGGAGGAGGAGTGATTTGGTAATGTAATCTAATCTGGCGTCGACACATCAATCCAATCAGGCTACGCAAAACTCATCCACGCCGTCCGCGCACAGATACGCGTTTCCCGGGTTCGCGCCCGGGCCCACCGCACCCCACGCCTTACCTTCCAGCGCCGCCTCGAGGTCCTCCAGACGCCACTCCCACTCCACCTGCGACATACCCTCAGAGGATGAATTCGGGCTCGACTCCTCGGGCACACCCAATGGATCCACGCTCGCATCATCCCCGTCGTCGTCATCCAGCCCTCCTCCCAAGCTCCTGTCGTGCCCAGTCATCCCGAAACTATCCGCGTACGCCCTGCGCGCCACGTACTCCTCCATGGACTCGTCGTCGTCGAACCGCGGCGGCTCGGACTGGTGAACGCGGGCGTCGGCGTCGGGAACGAATGATTCACTCGAGCCGTCGCTCGAATCCGTCTCGGCGTTTGGCGTCTCGGAAGATGAACCGTCGCTCCTTTCCGAAGCCGATGAGGATCCCCCCGGACCGTGCGTGTCCGCGCCTTCCGGCGGGCCGTACCCGCCGTGGAACGCGTCCGCCGGCCGGCCCGTGTCCGCGCCCGACGCCGTCCTCGGGAACCTGTGCGAGCGCGGACGCGACTCCCTCTCGCCGCCGCCGCCGCCGCCGCCGCCCGCCCGCCGCTCCCACCACTTCTGCCCGCCGCCGTCGCCGGCTGGGCCCTGCGGGATGGCGCCGTCGTCGCCGTGGACGTCGTGGAGGTGTCTCGCGTTCGGGTTGGTCCTCGCGTGACCGACCCCATCGTGTGCGCCGTCGTCGTCTACGTCGTACCCGGGCGCATCGAGAACTTCGTCGGGATCGAGACGCGCGCCCCTTTGACCGCGGCCGCCTCCTCCTCCCTCCGTCCGCCTAGGCCCGCGACCCCGCCCCGCCGCCGCGTCTCTCTGCCCGCGTTCGTACCACTTACGCGACGACCCACCGTGTGCGCCTCCCGACGTTTCTGGATGTTTCTGGAAGCCCCCTTGATCGAACGCGGCTCTGCGTCCGTTCGGTGAATCCCACAGCCGGTTCCCGCCCCAACCGTCGCCGCTCGTCGCGTCCCACGCACCCTTGGACCGCGTGAACTCCGTGAACTTTTGCTCCCGGACGTGCCGTTCGCGTCGTTCGCGCTTGGAGGATGCGTGCGACCGGGATGAGCCATGGGACGCGTGCGGGTCGTATCCCATGCGATCCCAGTCCCCCCACGGGTGACCGTCTGTCTCGTCCTCGGGTCCCCCCGCGTGCGAGTGATGGGACCCCCCGCGACGATGAGATGAATGATGCTGGTTCCATTGCGATTCCCCGGTGGGCGGCGGCGCGTGACCGTGGGCCCCCCCGCCGTCGCCGTCGCTGATGTCCTCGTTGCCGTGCCGGAGGACCTCGTACGCCTCACCGACGAGTACGAATCGCTCGGTGCTTCCGCCGTCCTTGTCGGGGTGCGCGACGAGCGACGCCTTTCGGAACGCGGCGCGGATTTCCTCCCGGTTGGACTCGCGCGTCACGCCGAGGACCTTACGCGCGGCCGGGACGTCCAGGCCCGCGGGTCCCTTGCCCACCGACCGCGTGCACCCCGCGGGAGCGGGGAGCAGGAGCGCGAGGAGGAGGAGGAGGAGGGGCGCGAATTTTGAGTTTGCCCGCATCTCGGGCGTCGAGGGAACGTCGCCCTCGTCGCTCCCTTAGCCCCCGTGGCGTCCGCCGCCGGCCTATCGACGCCGCCTGAAGTGAGGCGTCGCCGCCCGACCCGAGGTTCTCCCAAAGGGTGAGCCGGCAGGTCTGGGCACCCTCCGTAGGCGCCCTCGAAAATGAAGCTGACAACAGAACCTGACTCCTGACTCGGACTCAAATGCCGAAATCCCAATTCAGTGCATGTCACTCCACGCTGCCCACACGCGAGTCATGACAGAGCTGTTCCCCTCAGGGACGATCCTCAAGTCCCCCAAGGGCTCGTTCGACGTCGAGATCTTCGGACACGCACCGGGCGCGCTCGACGGCGACGATGCCTACGTCTGCACGTTCATAAAGGATGGACAGGAGGTGGGCGAAGATTTGGTGCCGGTGAGCAGGGCGCACGATACCTCCGAGTTCGTCAAGTGGGACCCGCCCCCGCCCGCGGAGGAGGAGTGGTGGCCGGATTCCGGCGCCGGCAGCCGCGGCGGCAAACCGCAAGGGCACCCGCCGAGCACGATCGACGATACCCCGATATCCCCGTTCAGAGAGACGACGACGAGATCGCAGGATGAGAACGCCGAAGGAGAGCCCGGCACCCACGCGCCCGCGCCGACCCCAAACACGGACCCAACGCCGCCCGCGCCGAAACCCCCGCGGCCCAAAAAGCCCAAACCCGGCCGCGGCGACGACGCCTTCAACCCCGGCGCCAGGCTCTGCAACCCAAAGGCCAAACCCCCCGTCAACTTCATCGCCGAGGTGCTCTCCTACGACGGCGACAAGGACAGGTACAAGTGCAAGTTCATCGACGCCAAGGGTAAGAAACTGGACCAGGACAACATACCGGGCACACGACTCCACGACCCGAAAGAGTTCCGGGTCATGAGCGCGGGGCAACGGCAAGCGACGCCGCCGTCCAGCGCCGACGTCAGCAGGTCAGCCACCCCATCGTCAATCAAACCAAAAATGCCGAAGACCGGGTCCGCCAACCAGATCGCCCCGACCCACGGTAAGCCCCCACAGAAGGCACAGAAGACACAGAAGACACACACGCGCACGAGTGCAAATTCCACTGGTGAATTCCCCGACGGCGAGAAGGACGGGAAGAAGAAGAAGAAAAAGAAGGGACCGAAGAGGGACTGGCGGACGCGAATACCCAAGTTCGCCAGGCCCGTCACCGACAAATGCTTCGGCAAGATACCGAACGACGTCAACGACGATCCCGACGGTTTAACCCCGTCCAACCGCGAGCTTGTGGACGCGATGAAAACGTTGGACGACTTAGATGCCGCCACGGACATCGCGGCGGTCAAGGAGACGCTGGCGAACATGACGAGTAAGGACGAGTGCGGGAGCCGCGACTGGACGACAAAGACAAAATCCGGCTGGAACGTGTTTCAAATCGCGGCGAGGGAAGGGTGCGGGGACGCGCTGGATAACCTGCACATGAACTGCGTCAAAAGGGGCGTCAGCACCGTGGCGCAGGTTAACCGCGGCAAGTGGAAGCAGCCAGAGAACGCGGTGACGATGGAGTGGCTGTGCGAGCAAAAATCGCCCGATGGTCGATCCATGCTGCACTTGATCGCCGCCGGTTGGGACAAACTGGAGGACCACGACCAACCCGAGGTGGCGTCCCTTGCCAAGGGAATAATCAACAAGATGAGCCCGAAGCAGTTCAGGGTTCAGGCGCCCGCGCACGGGACGTGCGTGCACGCGTGCGCGGAAGCGGGAACCGGGGCTTTCTTCCGCTTTCTTTTGGAACACGGCGGCGGCGACTGCACGCAGGTCAAGTGCGCGCCCGACCCGAATCCCGTTCACACACCGGCCAAGACGTTCGGTCAGAAGATGAAGAAAATGTTCCACAGGGCGGCGCCGGGGGTGAAGCCTCGGGCAAAGGCGAAGGATGCGAAGACGCCGCTGGAACTCGCGAGAGCCGCGCTGGATACGTTGGAGGCTGAGGAGAGGGAAGCGTTGGGCCTGTTGAAGAACGCCGCGCGCACGGAGGCTGTGGAGAACGGCATGACGAGCGGCGCGCCCTCACCCGTGGGATTCAAACCCACCGGTGACGGCGCTCGTAAGATTGAACGGAAGATACTCAAGATGCAGCGTAAGCTCGTCGGTTTGCGCAAGTGCGTCGAGGAGCTCGTCGCGCACGAGCGCATCTTTCTGAAGACGGAGTCAAAGAAGGAACGAGCCCGGGCGCGCGCGGAGGACGACACGGAGGAGGCTCCGCACGAGGCGCAGGTGGCGGGGTGGCTGGGTAAGCCCATCTCGGGAAGTGACTGGACGGAAGACGGCGACGGGAACGTGACGAGGACCGTGAGACACACCCAGGAGGGCGACGTGTACTGAAATCAGATTTAATTAACAGCCACCGACCTCCAATTATGATAACATTACATCCGAGCTACGTACAATAGATGTCCATTCGCCAACTCTCGCCAACTCTATCACGTTCGTCAGCTGAAGAAACCGGCGACGGCACCCGCGGCGTTCCCGGCGAAGTCACCCGCGCCGCTCGCCGCGCCCGGCGCCCAGTCCGCGACGGCGTTACCGCCGGCGACGACGCCGTCACCCGCGGATGCGGCGAACCCTCCGGCGACTGGACCCACCGTGTCCCAGTTGGCCACCGCGACCGCCGCACCAGCGCCGACCGCCGCGCCCGCCACCGCCGCGCCGCCCGGGCTACTCCAACTCGTCACCCCTGGCCCACCCGACGCGGGCTGTCCGGCATGTCCGGGCGGGTTCGGGTTATATCCTCCTCCCGGGATGTTCGTATAAACGTTTCTGACGGAATAGTGCCGACGGATTATGTCCGCGTCGAGCTCGCCGTCGAAGACCTCGACGGAGACGATACCGGCGCGGACCGGCATGGACGTGTCCGGTCGCATGAACCGGCCGCACCACGCGTCTTCCCGATCGGCTGACACCTCAAACTCGGGAAGCGACGCTAGGCCCGGGCCCTCGACGTCGAGCTCCCCGTCGACGTAGAGAAGCATTTTTCCTTCGTTCGTGAGCACCGCGACGAGGGTGTACGCCTTGCCGGGTTCGAAATCCTTATCGCGGAACGTCGAGACGACCTCGACGCGGTTGTTCCAGGCACCCGACGCGTTGTTCGGTGTCGTGACGAACTTTAAGAACCCGCGCCCGTGAACGATGGTGAAGTGGTCGGCCCAGCCGCTGCCCATGTGGAAAACGTGCGAGTCCTCGACGCAGGTTCCAGTGTAGACGAGTCGTATCGCGACGGAACACGCCGTGCCGCTGACTTTCAGCTTTCGCGCGTCGAGCTCGAAGATCCCGAGTGTGACATCCCCGCCGTCGACGGGCTTGTACTTGCCGAAGACGTTCGGCCCCGAGAGGCGCATGCCGGTCTTGGCGTCCGCCTTGTGCGGCGTGACGTCGAACACTTTGCCGATGGGATCGCCGCGGTCGTCGAGAAGGTCGCCGGTGTGCGCGGAGTCGCGTTTGTACGTGTAGTCCTCGACTCCGGTCCTCGTGCGTGCCTCCGCCATCCATCCGACGCGATTCACCGGGTCGACGTGCATTAAACGTCGGATTTTGGCCGGTTGGGGAGTGTTGTTTATCGCTGCCGCCTGGGCGCTCGGGATCGCGCCAGATTCCATGTACTGCCCCATCCCCGCCGTGTTGGCCATCGGCGGTGCCTGTGGCGCGGGCTGATGATACTGCGGCTGTTGTTGCCCGGGGTGGGGATACTGCGGCTGAGGGGCCCCGTAGGGTGGCGGGTAGACGGACGGCGGCGGGGCCGAGGGCATCATCGGAGGCGCGGACGGAACCGGCGGATATTGTTGCCCGTGATTGTCGATCTGCTGGCCCGCGTAGTAGGTCTGCGTGACGGGCTCGTTCACCGCGGGATAGTACGCGGCGTTTGCGGTGTCTTTGCGCGGCGCGGCGACCCCGGACTCGGCTTTTTTCGAGGACGCGCACCCCATGGCGGCGGCGCGCGCGCGTGCTTCAGTGTCGGACGCGCATTTTAGATTCGTCAGCAAAATACTTGTAAATGTCTTGAAAATTCTCCTCGTGGCGAGAATCTCTGAAAGATTTCACAACGTCTGAGCGCGCGACCACCCACCGGGGAGAGGAGATGTCGTCGCTCCCCGGCGGCGGGAAGGCCCCCGCGCCGAAGCCGATCGAGGATGTCGAGGGCGAGGAGGAGCCATGGATGACGGAGCCCGAGGCGGTGGCCGAGGAGACGCCGCCCGAACAGGTGGTCGAGGACCCTCTGACGGGGGAATTAGCGGAAGTGCCGATTCCGGACGAACGGGTAACGCTGCCGGAGCCCTCGGAGGATGGCGACGAACGCGCGGCTCTCGGCGCGAGCACGAGCCGTCTCTCCACGTTCGCGGACCTCGACGACCACGCGCAGCTCATGGAGGTCCTCGAGAACCTCCAGTGGGGCCTCCCACCCTCAACGTTCGACGAGCATCTCAAGATTCGCGTCAGGGGGCCCTCGCGTTGGGACGAAGTCCTGGCGTGGATGGCCAGCAAGGAGGAATGCGTTCGGTACGACTGGACCGCGACGTACGAGGGATGGAGCGCGTTCCAGCTCGCGGCGAGGGAAGGATGCGGCGACGCGCTGGCGAACATGCACGTCAACTGCATAGACAAGAGCGCGGCATCCCTCGAGGGAAGCGGCGCGGATGACGAGGGTCAATTCCAATTGCCAAAACTTTCCGTCGCCAAAAACGCAAATCCAAACGCGGCGCCGTGGGATTTCGTCGTCGACTCCGTCTCACCCGACGGCTGCAACATGCTCCACCTCATCGCAATGGGCTGGGCCAACTTAAACAACGCATCGTTGCCCGAGGTCACCAAGCTCGGTAGGCGCGTCATCGACCGCATGTCGCCCGAACAGATAGGGTCGGCGCAGGAAAGGGTGGGCACGCCGTTGCACGCGGCGGCGGCGGCGGGTGCCACGTTCGGCAACTTCTTCAGGTATTTGCTCCAGAAGAGTCCCGCGGAGGTGCTCGAGGTGAAGCACGACGACCGGACCCCGAAGGAGCTCGCGAAGGAGATATACGAGTCCCTGACGCGGGAACTCCGGGCGTCCAAGGCGGCGGCGCGGGTGTCGAAAGTCGGTTTAAGGCCGCTGAGGGAGACCAACGTGTACGGCTCCGACATGGAGGAAAGGCTGGGATGGTACGACACCCCGGAGACTAGCGACCTACTCCGGCACATAGACGAGGTGAAGACGCGGCAGCAGCAGACGCAGCTGTGCTTCGAGGACATGGTGGAGCACAGGCGCAAATCCACGCGGTTGGAGCGAATCGCTAAAGCGAATGCGGAGAAACCAGAGCCGGAGGAACCCGCGGAGTCTCCGGAGGAAATCGCGGCTCGCGTCGAGAAGGAGAAGAAGGAGAAGGCTAAGGCCGCGCGTAAAGCCGCGGTGAAGCGTTTGCATGAATCGGGCATAGACCTGTCCACCGGTAAGACGCGGGTGATGACGATTGACGACGTGCTGGCCAAGTTGTGCGCCGGTTTGCCGCCGCCGAGTAAAACTTCAGACGAGAACACGCGAGGGCCCGATAAGATCGACGTCGTCCTGGCGCAGATGGCGACACGAACCCAGTGCGGTAAACACAGATGGGACACGGAATACCAGGGGTGGAACGTGTTCCAGCTCGCGGCGCGGGAGGGCCTGGGGGAGGCGCTCGATAACCTCCACAGCAACTGCGTGGACAGGTCCTCCGTTTTGGGGTACGGACGTTTCGTGCGGCCCGCGCCGACGGCTGTGACGTGGCAGTTTCTGGTGGACTCCACCGCCCCTGATGGCAGGAACATGATCCACCTCATCGCGGCCGGGTGGAAACACTTACGGGACAGGGACCTGACGGAAGCGACGCAGCTGGGCAAGGCGCTCGCGGGTCGAATGACAAAAAATCAGCTTCACGCCGCGGGCGGGGACGACGGCGACACGTGTCTGCACGCGCTCGCCGCCGCGGGCGCCAACACCCGCAACCTCATGAAGTACGTGCTGGACAGGGGCGGGTACGAGATGTTGGAGATGCGAAACGGAGTAGGTCTTACGCCGCTGGAGTGCGCCCGCGCGAGTCTCGAAGCTTTGAAAACGGAAGACGCCGACGCAGATCGGAGACTGGCGAAGATACTGCCCCCGCACGTCACCGAGGACCCGGCGGAGGTGGACGACATCAAGCGAAGGCTGATGGCCAAGTTCCACCGCACGAGGTTCGGGTTGATTTCCTGCATCGAGGAGCTGGAGTTGGCGGCGAAGATCGCGGCTCAACCGCCGGCGCCGAGGAGCCCGAGGAGCCCCAAGAAACAAAAGAAGCAGACGGCGGTGGATGAGCCCGAGCCCGCGCCCGCGCCAGTGCCCGAGCCAGCGCCGCAGCCCGAGGCGGTGGAGGAGGACTTCGATGAGCCCATGACGGAGCCCGACGCGGTGGAGGAGTAGATAGCTCGTCACACATAGATATCGTGTCAATGAGGTACACAGCGAGACGGGTGCGAAACGGTCGGACTCACATTTTTTGCACGTACAAGGGTTTAGGGTAAGATTGGGCCCATTTTTTGGAATTTGGGAATGGAGTACAATCCTTGAGTTTTTTGCCGCCATAAAAAGCCGGCTGCTATCACGTGGAAAAATATCTCTCTCGATCGCCTCACCCCTTTCCCCGCCCGTGTGGCCACAGTCGATAGCACGCGTGTATCGCCACCTTCGTGGGCGAGAACCGCACGTTTGAATGTCCGCGATGGCATCGTCGTGCCTCTCGGCGGCCGCGAAAGCCGTCGCGCGCGATGCGCTCGGCTCGCGCCAACCGAATAATATCTCGAGCCGCGTGAGAAGCCGCGCCGGAAATCTTCAGCCGCGCGATCGACGGCCCGTGTTGACGCGCGCCACCGCCACCGCGGGTCGCCTGTCCGGCTTCTCCGGCCCGCGAATCTCCTCCACCAAACCCAACAGCCAGGCGACGGTGGGCAAGACTTTGAACAAGGTCAAGCCCGGCGACCTCCTCGCGCTCACGCTCACCGCGGGAGACGGCAGCGGTCACCTCGCGAGTGGGGAGGATCTCAACCAGGTGACCTGGATGACCGCCACCAAGCTCAGCACATCCACCGGCGGGCACCTCTGCGTCGAGGGCGAACTCAACGGCCTGCGGGTTCAGGTCATCGACCAAGGCGCCAGGGGCGGCGCCAGGCTCGGCATCGTCGGACTCCTCATCGAACCGAACCAAAAAGGATGGATAGATTCCTTCCCGGGGTGGAAAGCGCACCTCGCCAAACGAGAGGAACTGGAGACGTCCGTGATGAACTCCGTCGTGGACATCAAGATATGCATGTCCTTGGATAAGATCGAGCGGTGCGTCGTGTCCAACCCGAGCCTCTGGTGCGGCGGATCGGATTCGCCGAACCGACGATCGGTAATCACCGATCCCATCGAGCGCGCCACGCAAACCGCCGGGGAGATCTTAGCGCTCCTCAACGGCGAGCGATGCGTCGTGATGTGCCAGCTGTGGGCGGGGTGGTCCAGCATGGACGCACAGCCCGTGGAGGCACCCTTCGTCATCCAGCTCTTACGACGCGCGATTGAATCCGGCGAAGTCGGCGTCGCAATGAGCGAGAGCGACGACGTGGAGGGTAACCCGGGCCTCACCGCCGTGTTGTACAGCAGGAAAGACGGGCAGGAGAGCGTTGGGGACGGCGAGGCGCGCAAGAAGCGCGTGCGGACGTGGCGGGCGAAGGACTGTGCGCGGTGGGCGCGTAAGATCGCCGAGCTCGGAGCGCAGGCGGATTGCCCCGCGGTTACGCCTTACGAGTGCGCTTTGGTGGGCATGGCGCTCGGGTACGACGAGCGGGACGTGGCGTATCACCTGCAGGGACTCGGATGGCCGTTCAGCGCGCACGTGTTTGAACGCGCGCGGGAAGTGTTGGACGGCGTCGGACCGGCCGACACGAAGATCGGCGGCGGCGAGAAGGACGAGAAGGACGAGAAGAAGGGGGGCTTCATGAACGGGCTCTTCGGCGCGTCCAAGTAGAGAGAGAAGCGGGACCCCGGAGGGAGGTTTTCTCGACGTCAAAGTACGCGACGAGTGACGCGAACGTCGCGACATCTATACTAATACATCACACTAAAGAACTACTACCGATGCTACATGACCGTCTCGATGTATCCGCACTTTGCGCACTCCGCCCACAGCGCCTCAACCCCGAACGCGTCCCGCACGTCAAACACCAGCGCCTTGACGTCCCCGCACCCTTTAAACCCCGCGTGCGCCGCGTAGGTATCCTCCAGTCGCATGCGAAGACGCCTCAACCCGAAACCCGCCTCGCCCTCATCCTCCCGACTTCTTCCCGACATACTTCCTTTTTGAAGCACGTATTCGCCGCATACCTCGCCTCGCATGAGACGGAAATTCCCGCACCCGCAGAAGAGCGAGTTGTCCGTCGCCAGCACCCGCCGCGACGTGCACACCGGGCACAGCACCGCGATCTCGTTCTTCGCGAGTCCACTCGCGTGAGCCGAGTCCATTTGCCACGCCTCGAAAGCGTCCACCGTCGCGTTCAGATCCTCAGCCTCCTCAGCCTCGGCGTTCTCCAGCTCCGCCGCGAGCAACGCCGCTTCTTCCCGCCGCAGGTCATCTTCGAGCGAGGCGTGCATGGCTAGCATTAAGTCCTCGTATTCGACGGAGGTTAAACGCGCGGCGGTTTCGTCCCACGTCGCGGTGGATCCGTCGATGGATGGAGACGATGCGTCACCGGGCGCCGATGGTGCCGACACAGCTGTGCGGGTTCGTGACTTGACGATGAGGTCGTCGTTCCACATGCCGTCGTCGGACGTGGACGCGAACGCGAGTGACCGGTCCGTCCGTTCCGGCGTGGCGTCGTTCGAGGGAGGGGAGGCGGCGTCGGAGTTGGCTGATGGGTCGAGTGAGTCGTCTCGTCGTCGCTTGGCGCGCGTGACTTCCTCGGCGAGTATGTCCGCGAGCTCGGAGCGGACGCCGTCGCGGAGGAGGGCGGGGGATTCGCCGTCGCCCCTCGCGCGGGAGAGGATGGCGGTGCGGCTGGATCTGACGCGCTCGATGACGTCCGCGCGCAGGCGGTCCTGGAGGGAGAGAGAGAGGAGAGGGAGGAGATGGGCGGGGGTGAGATCTTCGAGCGTGTGGGGCGAACTGAGGGCAGTCGTTGGGTGAACGGGTGCGTACCTTCCACGCGTCCGGTGGACGCTGCTTGACGCCCTTGCGGTGCGCCGGTGGGTCGCTCATCGCGCGCGCGACCCTTCACCCGCCGGCGACCCGCGGAGTGGCTCGAGGGCGGAGAGTGCCCATCTTCATAATCACTTTCCGGAAGAGAAGTCATCACATTCGCCCACGTCACCGACGCACCCAGAGGAGGATGACGCCGAGCGCCCTCACCGCATCCGCGGGCCTCCACCGCGCGTCATCCGCGCCGGCCACCGCCCCGACGCACGCGACATCGAGACGCGCGGTGATGAGGTCCGAACGGGCGGTCCAAACCCGCGCGTCCGCGTCCGGGCTCGACGACGACACCCTCAAGTCCGCCCGACTCATCTACGCGTCCTCTCCCGCGATGGAGCACATGCGCGAGGGCCACCCGGAGTCCAACCTCCGCGTCCCCGCCATCCTCGATGCGCTCGCGGACGCGAACCTCACACCGGCGGCCCGAGCGGGCGAGCTCGTCCACCTCGAGTCCTTCACCCCAGCCACCAGGGATCAGGTGATGGAAGTGCACAGCAAAAACTACGTCGGCGGGCTCGCGCTCCTCGCCAAGACGCGCGCGCCCATGGACGTCACCGGCGACACGTACATCACGCAGGCATCGTACGACGCCGCGCTCAACGGCTGCGGCGCCGCCATCGCGCTCGTCGACGCCGTATGCGACGCGTCCGAGGCGCGGGGACCGTCGGGGGAGTCGGCGCCGGCGGCGTTCGGCCTGTGCCGGCCCCCCGGCCACCACGCCACACCAAAAGCCGCGATGGGCTTCTGCCTCTTCGGCACCGTATCCGCCGCGGCGAGGCACGCGCAGAAAGCCAGGGGCATGTCCAAGGTTATGATCTTCGACTTTGACGTCCACCACGGCAACGGAACCAACGACATCTTCCGAGAAGATCCATCCGTGCTCTTCGTTTCCACGCACGAGTCCGGAAGCTTCCCGGGGACTGGCAAGATGTCCGACGCCGGCGACGGCGACGGCGTCGGCGCGACGATCAACGTCCCGCTCCCGCCGGGGAGCGGCGACGCCGCCGCGCTCGCCGCATTCGACGAGATCGTCGCGCCCGCCGCCGCGAGATTTAATCCAGATATAATCCTCGTATCAGCCGGGTACGATGCGCACTGGCGGGATCCACTCGCGGGTCTGTCGTTCCGCACCGGGACCTACCACCGGCTGAGTGCGCGGTTACGTGAGCTATCGAATGAGTTGTGCGGCGGGCGCGTGGTGTTTTTGCTGGAGGGTGGGTACGATTTGGTGGGTTTGGGGGAAGGGGTGGCGGATTCGTTCCGGGCGCTTCTCGGAGACGCGTCCGGAGAGGACCCGGGGGGTATTCCGGGCATGACGGAGGAGCCGACGGATAAGGTCCGCGCGGTGCTGACGGAGGCCAAGGCGATGCACCAGCTTTAGCGCGGAGGGAGGGGCGGGGACGTCGGCTTTAGCGCGAGGCGGAGAGGCAGAAGAAGGAGAGGGCGGTGGTGAATGATCGTGTAGCATCGGGTTTCACACGCGGCGCTGATGGCCGCGTTCAAAAGTAAAACTAATAGTAATCAGATTAGTTCTCCCTCAGTCTAATGTTTCGCCGCGTGGCAATCCTTGCACCTACAGCGCCGACTACCGTGCTCGCATATTCCCTTCCCACCACACTCCTTGCATCGATAACGCACACGACCGTGCTCGCATATTTGTGACCCACCGCACTCCTTGCATACATGACGCTGACGACCGTGCTCGCACATTGATCCCCCACCGCACTCCTTGCACTCAGAGCGCCGACGACCGTGCTCGCAGATTGATCCACCTCCGCACTCCTTGCACTTATGGCGCTGACGACCGTGCTCGCAGATTGATCCACCTCCGCACTCCTTGCACAGAGAGCGCCGACGGCCGTGCTCGCAGATTCCTCTACCACCGCACTCCTTGCATGTATAACGCTGACGACCGTGCTCGCAGATTGATGCACCACCACACTCCTTGCACCTAGAGCGCTTACGTCCGTGCGGACACCCACTGCACACCTTGCACGCCGAGCGCTTCTTCACCCCGTGCTCGCACGGCCCCTTCGTTGGAGGGGCTCTCTTCCGCTTCGTGCCCTTCGTCGTCGACTCGTCTCTCCGATTCTCGTTGACATCGGCATCGTCGATATCCGGAACTGGAATCCTCACGCGTGGCCGCCACACCGTCGTCATCCCTCCCTCGCGCCCCGTGAAGTGTGAGCAGACGAGATCTCTCAAACGAACCAACTAACCCTAGCGTTTCCCTCGGAAGGATCGAGATATGAAAAGCCACGAGCAGAAAGCGAGAGTGACGACGTGGGCGAGTGACGACGTGGGAGAGTGACGACGTGATTAGTTATTGATTTACGAGCAAGTGGTGTGAACGACGTCGTTCAAGCGAGTCGTGACTCACCGAGCTTCTTCTTCTTCTTCTTCACCTCGGTCGCGGTCGCCGTCGTCGACGCCCGCCCCTCGCCCGTCACCGATGCCAAAGACGAACCGCATCCGCTCGAACGTCTTCCCGGACACCGCGCCGCCGGAATCGAGGCCTAAGTCCCCGCCGTCCGATCCCATGACGCTGAGCCGGTCGGCGCGCTCGCCGTCGCCCTCGGAGTCGTCGCCGTCCTCCCCGCCGTCCTCCCCCGCACCGCCGCCGCCCCCCCCGCCGCCAAACTCCGACTGCCTCGTGCGAAACGCGAGCAGCCTCTCCTCGACCGTCCCTTCCACGAAGTAGGTCACGCACCGCACCGGGCGGGTCTGCCCGATGCGGTGTACCCTGTTCGCAGCCTGAGCCTCGTCCCCGGGGGATAGAAACGGCTCCAACAAAACAACGAGATCCGCCTGCGTCAGCGTCAGACCCGCCGCCGCGCTACCCGCGTGGAGCAGCAGCACCTTCACGTCCGGGTCGTCACGAAAACGCGCGATCGCACCCTCGCCGGGATTTGAACCGGCGGCACCCGAACCGGCGGCCGATGACCCGCCCCCTCGCACCCCGACGCTCTCGCACCCGATTCCCTCCCACGTCAAAACCTCCTCGGCGTGAGCGAGCGCGTCTCTGAGTTGACTGAACACGACCGCCTTGCCCGTCGCGCCGGGGGCGTCGAGCGCGTGCTTGAGGTCCTCCACGAGCGCCGCCATCTTGGGCGAGCGTCGCATCGCCGCGCGGTGCAGGTGCGCCAAGAAACGGCCTCCGTCCATGGACAGCGCAGGGTACCGCCCGTCTCGATAATCACCCGGGTTCTCGCCGGGAGGTAACGGCAGCCTGGCAAACTCGGCGGGCGCGGCGGCGCGAGTGAACCGGACCACCGCGCCGTGCGTCTCCCGCCCTGCTCTTCCCTCGCGTCCCGATCCCCCGGGTTTATCCTTGCCCTTGCGGGTTTCTCCGCGCCGCTTCGTATCCGCCAGCGCCGTTTTTTCATCCGCCGTTTCGTCATCCTCCTTCGCCGGGGGTATGAGCCGGATGAGCTCGTCGATCGTGAACGGCTTCCGGCAGAGCGGGCACGGCGGCGCGCCCGAGTTGTTGTTCCCGTGCAGCGGCGCCGCGTGGTACCACGTCACCATGCAACGCGTACACGCGAGGTGCATACACCGCGCGATGCACGGGTGCACCGCCGGCTGCACGCAGATGCAACACGTGGGCGCCTTACCCGCCATCACCTCGTTGAGAAGGTCGAAGCCGCTCTGCTGTACCGTGGCGTGGTCCAGCGACGTCACGTCCGCGCCCGCCTCACCGGCGGCGCGCAGCGCGCGAAGGTAAGGGAGAAGTGATCCAACTTCATTCGACAGTCGCCCCGCGTGCTCCGCGTGTGCGTCGATCGCGTCTCGCAGCGTAGACGCAACCGCGAGCGCGGAGAGGCGCCCGCCGGCTCCCGTGAAGTCCACGGCGGCGGCGGGCAACGCCGTCAGCAAGGCGCCGCCATTTGGCCGGCACCCGCCGGGTGATTCGTCCCTCAACGTCGCCTCCGCGTCGCGTTTTCGTCGCCGCGCGTCCTCGAGCGCCAGCTGCATCGGTTCCGGCGCGTCGCGAATCGCTCGCGTGGGTTTATCCGTCGCCGGATCTCGCGCCTGCGCCTGCGCCCTCTTAACTTCAATCAAAGCATCCGCTTTAACCACCGGGGCGTGGAGAACGTCGGAGATGAGCGCCCTACGTAGGAATCGAACCGATAACCTCCGCCTGTCCTCGATGACCTCGGCCGTCGCGCCCGAGACCCCCACGGATTCGTCGTCCGCGTCGTGGAAGTGTCGCGGCACGCCGTGCGTTCGGAACAGTCTAAACGCCGCTCCGCTGGTTATCAATTCCACCGCGAGCAGCCAGCGGAGCTTGGGAACAGGAGCCCTCGCGTCGGCGACGGCGTCCGTCGCGGCGGACGCGACGCCCCCCGCGATCCGAACCGCCTCTTGCACCCGCCCGCCTTTGTTCTCCTTGTCCGAGAGAACGCGGTGCGCCTCGAGCCGATCGCAACACGCGGGATCGGCATCCGTCTTGACTTTCCGACTGCAAGGACACGGAACCCACGCGCACGCGCAGAGGTCGTTCAGCTGCCCGGGAAACGCGTGTTGAAGCGCGTGTAAACCTCCGTGCGCGGCGGCGCGGCGGTGTCGAGACACACGCGCGCGTTCCGTCGCGACGGAGGCAGCGACGCCCGACGTGACGCCGTCGCAAACGGGCGAACGCTCGTCGTTCTTCGCCAAGAGTTTGAACACGTTGCCGCAGACGCCCGCGAGTTTGTGCGCCAAGTCGCTGTACACAAAACACGACGTCATTCAATTGCCCATAAGACTCTTAAGAAAAACAAAGAAACTCAGCTCACCTGCCACCGGCGTCGGCGTACTCGCGGCTGGTTCCCCTCCACGCCTGCTGCCGCGCCTCGAACGTGTGCATGTCCCTGTTTCGCAGCTGAAACGCGGTCATGGTACTCCCCGTGTTATCCGCCTGGTTCTGCCTCGATCGCCGAACCTCCTGAGCGTCCCGCGCCTGTAAACAAAACACGACGTCATACTAGTTACCCATACAGGAGATTAAAATAAACTTACCGTCATCAACTCCACCAGCGCCGCACCCGCGGGAAGCGCCCGGACCCGTGAAAAGTCGACATCCGCGGCAGCCTCCGCGGCGGATATGTCAACCTCGCCAGTCACCCTGTGCCTCGTCACGATACCGGTACCGCCGCCCGCGTTGCCAGACGTGGCCGCGGCTCGCAACGCCTGGTCCACATCCCGCAGCCGGCTCCTCACCAGAGCCCCTGAAGTCGTCTGTAAACAAAACACGACGTCACTCGAATCGCCCGTACGAAAATTAAAAAACAAAACTTACCGCGCCCCTGACCAAACGAAGCAGCCGCTGCGCCAGTTGCCTCGCGCCCGTCGCGCGCGCGCTGCCTTGGTACTCACCGGAGAGCCACGCCTCCTGTAAGGTGGCGAGCGCGCCGCGCGCTGCCGCCGCCGCGTGGTGCTCGAGGTACGCGCACACGAACCGCTCCGACGCCTCCCCGGGTGTGACCCCGTGAGACACCGACCTGTAATAAACAAATGTAAACACAAACAAAACACGTCGTCAGTCGTCAGTCTAATTGCCCACATACGAGAATAAAAAGAAACGTACCTCCACCGCCGCGTCGCCGTCGGCAACGTCAACAGAGGCGTATCGTCGCCCACCCGCCGCTGCGCCTTGGTGTGACGCACGATGACACCCTTGAGCAACGCGTGCAGCAACGGGAGCGCGTCCGCTTCCTTCGCCGCCCACGGTCGACCGATCCGCTGCGACCAGAACCCGTCGGTTACGTCAGACAAACAAAACGGCCAAACTCCGAGAAACGCCAACTCGCCGTTCAAGTCATCCACGCCGCCGTGAAGAGGCGTACCGGAGACCATCCACCGGAAATCAGCGACAAGGCACCTGCAGGCCACCGCCAGCTGCGTCGTGGACGAGCGGACCATCTGGCACTCGTCCAAAACCACCCTTCGCCACGCGACGCGAGATAAAATCTTTTGCGTCTTTTCGTTTCGGCCGCCGCCGCCGCCGCCGTCGCCCGTGCCCGTCGCTTGTCGCTTCTTCTTGGCCTCCTTCTGCAGCTGCGGGTACGTCGCGAGGACGACGTCGTGGTCCGCGAGCTTCGCCGCGAGTTCCCGCTCCGAAACCTGCCGCGCGCCCTTGGTTTTTTTTCCCCTGCCGACGTGCACCCCGATGGACAGCGCGTTGCCCTCGACGCACTTTGAAAACTCAGCTTCCCATTGCCTCAACAACGGCGGCGGGACGATGATGAGCGTGGCTCGCGACGGGATCAGTCCATCCCGCGTCTCCTCCTCGCGTTGTATCCGTTCCTCCGCCTCGTCCGGGTCCTCGTCGGTGTCCGGTTCGTCGGCGTTCCACTCCTTCATCTCGAAATCGGTCTCTTCCTCCGCCTCTTCAGGTTCCGTCTTAAGCGCCTTGGCCTCCGCCGACTTCCTCGCGGCTTCCGCGTCGGAACTGACCAACGCGAGCACCTCGAGCGTCTTCCCCAGACCCATCTCCTCGCTCAGCATCCCGCCGCGCACCAGCGGCGGCTCCGCGAGTCTCAGCTCGCCCGCCAGCGGGAAGTACCAGTAACTTCCCCCGTCATCTGATCCCACGCCGCCGTCGGCCCACCTTCGTTCTTCCCAGAACACCCCGTTCAAACCCCGCGGACTCGCTTCCTTATCCCGCATCCACGCCACCGTCTGTCGCTGGAAGTCCATCAGCGGCAAACGCATGTTCGGCACGTCACCGCAGTCGTCGTAGCCCTCGTTGACCGCGGCGGCGAGAAGACCGGGAAGGGTAAACACGAACCCAGCGTCGTGTGTCGACGCGTGTCCGGCTTCATGTTGGTCCACGTAGAAGCGTTTTTGGTGACGTGGCTCCTCCGCGATGGCGTGCGCGACGGGCGCGGCTGGGGTGAGGTGCGACATGATGAGCTTCAGGTGGTCGTCGGCGATCATCTCGAACATCAGCCGGCTCGCGTAGACCGCCAGCTCGACCACGACTGAGTCCTTTGCACCCGCGCCACCGCCGCCGCCCTCTTCCTCCTTCTTGGGCGCGTCGACGACGGCGTCGAGGAGTACGACGCACCGCGTCAGGGGTACCTTCCACGGGGACGTCACCGGGTGTTGCCCTTGGAAGAGCGCGTACAGCAGATTGAGGCCGTGGGGTTCGGCGACGTGCACGATCCCCGCGCCCGCGCACTCCGCGAGGCGGGAGATGGGCACCGACACGCCACTCGGTGCGCCGGGTTCGCCGACATCGTTCCACGTCTCGCATCCCGCGGGTCCGCGGTAGTTCTTGCGGACGGTGCGGCGGGTGGCGCGGATGCCGGGTGACGCGAGGGATTCGAGCGTGTCGCGGACGCGAGGCTCGCCCGGGGGCGACGCGAGCGTGAGCGTCGCGACGCCCAGGAGGCGAATCTCGTTCGAGAGCCTCTCCGCCGCGGCGTTGGCGCCGTCCACGGTGTGCCAATTCGGCGGGCATCGCACCGGCATCGCGCGCGGTGAGAAAGGATCGTCGAACGATATAGTCGGCGGATACCGGCGTCCATCGCCAGCCGCGCGGCTTCCTCGACGACGCGGCTTCACAAGGTCCGCGAGTGTTTCATCGTCGTCGTCGTCATCCGACGAGAGGGCCGTGAGGTCGACGGGCTCGTTCGGGTCCACGCCGGGCTCCGTCTTGACCACCGCGTCGGCCTCCTCCTTCTTGACGCGCTTAGCGGCGCCGCCGCCCGAGGACCCGGGCACCAGCCTCCGAGGCTCCGCTCGCTTCCGTCCCCCGCCCATCGATGGAATGAAGGTCAATCAATGTGTGAAGGTGAAGAAGCTCTTGACAGCTTCGAGCTCTCGGAACCGGGCGTGAAAAGACGGAGTCCACGACGACGAGTCACAGACCTCGGTTTGGGCTCGTGCAGGGGCGTCCAAAAAAGCTGCCTCCCCCGAACTTTCGCGAACGAACTTTCGCGAACGAACTTTCGCGAACGAACTTTCGCGAACGTCACGCACATACCCCCCGCGCGCGGTCTCATTTGACTACCCATCGCACAGAAACCATGCCCACCATGAAAGCCTGGCAGGCCTCCGCGTACGGCGCGGATGGTAACCCCGCGGACACCATCGCCAACCTCAAGCTCGCGGACGTCGAGATCCCACCCGCGGGCGCGGGCCAGATCCAGGTGAAGGTCTCGCTCGCCGCTGTGAACCCAATTGACTGGAAGCTCTTCTCCGGGGGTCTGCACGGCATCGTCCCTTGCACATTCCCTTACGTCCCTGGTTTCGACATCACGGGCGAGGTCACCGCCGTCGGCGAAGGTGCGTGTTTCCGTCGACTCTCCATTCATTCCACAGCCACCCGATCGCCTCACTTTTCCGTGTCGTCAGAAGATCGCGACGCGCCGTCTCGGTTCGGGCGCAATTTTTTTCCCGCTCGTCTACAAGTACTCGAACTCACTTAAATCACCCCCGCCAGGCGTGTCCGACTTCCAGGTGGGCGACACCGTGTGCGCGGACCTCGGTCTGTGCGAGACGTGCGTCGAACCGAAACCGGCGCAGGGCAACGCCGGCGCCTTCGCGCAGTACGCAGTCGCGCCGACACAGCTGTGCGCGAAGACCGACGGAGTAGACGCCGTCGCCGCCGCGGGCTTGCCGCTGGCGGGTCTGACCGCGTACCAGGCGTTGTTCACGAAAGCCGGGCGCACGTTCACCGGCGACGACCTTGGAAATCTGAAGCCGAACCAGAAGCTGCTCGTCATCGGCGGCGCGACGTTGGTTGGCTCCTTCGCGGTACAGCTGGCCAAAAACGTCGGCGCGTTCGTCGCGTGCACGGCGTCCGCCAAGAATAACGCGCGGGGCGTCGCGAAGACCGAGGCGTGCAAAGCGCTCGGCGCGGACGTCGTGATCGACTACGGCCAAGACGAGTGGTCCGATGTGCTCGCCGGGCAGGAGTACGACCTGGTGTTTGACACAATCGGCAAACAGGAGGACTGGGCGAACGCGTCGAAGGTGTTGAAGAAGGGCGGCGACTTCATCTCCGTCGCGAACTTCGCCGCCGACGCCGCCGCCAACGAGTCGAACGTCTTCAAGAACTTTTTGCTCAAGAGCGACGGCGGGGATCTACGCGACCTGGTCGCGATGGTCAAGGCTGGGAAGCTGACCGTGCCCGTGGACTCAGTCGTGTCCTTCGCGGACGTACCGGCGGCGCTCGCCAGAAGCCTCGCGCAGGCCAACGCGGGGAAAATCGTGATCGACGTCGCACGCGCGTGAGGTTGCTCCCGCCGCGTTTTCTGGGAGGTGATTCGTGCGTTCCGACCTTTGCGGTGGAGGTACAAGTACCTTCGTAATAAGAGTTCATAATAAATCATCATCAAAAAACGCGGCTGTTTCGTGACTACCTCGTCAGTGCGCCACCGGGCACTTGCCGCCGCCGGAGGAACCCTTCGCCTCGATACCCTTCTCGAACCACCCGGATCCGATGTCCTTCTCCGGAACCAAGCTCGCCCAGTCCACCTGTTCACCCACGGGCCCTTGCCTTCGTTTCGCGTCGACTAACATCCCGTCGCGGGTGTGAATCGTCGCTCCAGACGTCATCACCACGTCGTGACCCTCCACGAGCGTGAGGTCCAGCCTGCGGAACAACACCGCCCATATCGCCATGCCTTCCAGCACCGCGAACTTATCCCCGGGGCACCGCCGTGGGCCCGCGCTGAACGGGGTGTACCTGTACCCGGTGTTGAGCTCGTTGGGCTGGCCGAGCGCGAGGGGCCCGAAACGCATGGGCTCGAAAACCTGCGAGCCGGGCCCCCAGCTCTCGGGCGACCTGTGCAGGTTGTAGATGGAGACCAAGATGTCCTGGCCCGCGGGGACGACGCCGAGGTTCTTGGGAAGGACATCCTCCACGACGGCGCGCCGGGTGTACACCGGCGGCTGCGGGTAAAGACGCATGGACTCGTGGAAGCACCGCTCGAGGTAGGGCATCTTGGTCATGTCTTCGTACGTAGGGAACGGTTTGGTCCCGAGAACCTCGTCGAGCTCGGCGCGTAAGAGCCTGAGCTGCTCGGCGTTCTCCGGTTTTAAGAGCTCGTACGTGCCCCATGTGAGCACCGACGCGGTGGTCTCGTGCCCGGCGACGAGTAAAGAGAGCAGGTCGTCGCGGAGCTGCGTCGACGACACCTCCTCTCTCGCGGCGATGAGATAGCGGAGCACGGAGGGGTTGGAGTCGTTGAGGTAGTCACGGGCCCATACCTCCGCGCCGCCCACCTTCTCTTCTTCCTCCACCATGCGCTTGCAGTCGTCCACGAGCTTGGTGGTCACTTCCTGGATGACAGTCACCGCATCCTGGGCGTTCTTCTGCCGCGGGGACACCACGCGGAGGAAAGGTTCGGGGAGGCGCCATGTCGGTAAGAGATCCATCGATCGCGTCTCCACCTCCTTCAGCGCGGTGTACGTCGCCTGGATCACGGGCGCCGCGGACGTGAGCGCCTTGAAGTCGTAGTTGAACACGGAGATGCCGATGATGTCGAGCGCGGCTTGCGAGAACTTGGACTCCATGTTCACGCGTTTCTTCTCGCCGCCGTCCGCGTCGACGGTTTGTTCCATGAGCTCAACCATCCGCTCCGCGCACGGCCCGAAGCACCTGTCCACCATGGCCTCCACGTACCTCCTGTGCAGCGAGGGCGCGACGGCTTTGCGGCGGATCTTCCACGCCTCGTTCTCCTGCAGGGCGACGCCCAGGCCGAAGAGGAACTCGCCGGCTTCCGCGATGGTGCCTTTGATGTACTTGGACCCGTAGTTGAAGAGGATCTGTTTGATGCAGTCGGGGTCGGAGACGACGACGTAGGAGGTGACGGGGCCGGTGGGTAGGAGGTACACGGGCCCGGCTTCTTTCATCCACTTGAACAAGGGCTGGAAGAGCCCGCCGCCGAGGAGGCCGGTGATGTCCTCGAGCTTGGCGTCCGCGACCGGTATCTCGGAGTTGCCGCCCCACAGGCGGTTGAGCTGGGTGAGCCAATCGGGGGCGGCCATCGTGGCGCCCGCGCCGTCTTTGTTCGCGATGGCGGCGTCGTCGGAGAGCTTGGTCGCCGCGAACTCGATGTTGTCGATGTCGTCCTCGTTCCACGCTTCTTCAGCTTCCGAAGAGGCGGTCTCGGGGGTCTCGACGGACGCCCTGAGACGAGTCATCACTCTTCGCGACGAGGAGGATGGGCCCACCACGGCTTTGGTCGCCCTGGCCCTGGAGACGGTGACGCGACCGCCGAGGCGCGCGCGGGAGGCGACGAGGGGCGCGGAGAGCGCGACGGCACCGTGCATCGTGTGTAGTGTCGAGGACCCACGGACGCTTACCTGAGTAGTGGACGGAGGTCGGCGGGACCACCGAGAAATGGATAGAGCTGTGCAAGAAAGTCGATCGCGCGGAATCTGATCGCGGAAAGATCGCGGATTTGGTCGAAAATAGTTCGTACCCGTGCATTTGCGCATGACTAAATCCAATTAACGATTTTAATTACGTAATTGCGATTGAAAAGTCAGTGTCTTTTCAGTTAGAAAGTGTCCACGTCCATCGCGGGACACTTCGATCGCGACGGTTAGGCTCCCCAATCGCTGTTTTTAGCCCCCCAGCAGTTCCGCATCCGTCGGCAGAGATGGAGACGCCCGAGCCACGCGACGCGCCCGGCGCGACGTCGGTCGACTCGGACATCGCCGCCGATGCGGTATCGCACGCGCCTCTCCCCGATACCCACCCCGATGCCCCGCCAAACACGGGCGCGGCGCGGGGCATCGCGGACCCGCGTGCCCGTTCAGTACCCTCGGCCGACGATCTCCGCCCCACCAGCTCGGAAGCCGAAGGGACCACCGAGAACGACGACGCCGAAGACGACGCCGCGAAGCCGGACGAGACGCCTACGCCCACGCCCGAGCAGCCGTTCTCCGACCCCGTCGCGGATGCCACGATGGCAAAGATCCTCGCCAGCGCCACCGCGACGAGGCTCCGTCGCGAGAGCGAGTTCGTCGGAGGTCCAAACGCCCAGCGTCCGGTAATGGATCGATCGGTCTCAACCCCGACGCGACCTACTCGACGAGCCACGCGCGCACCCGACGCCACGTCACCCAAAGGCCGGCGACATCTCGAGAAGGAGATCCGCCGGCTCTCACGCGCGCGATCCGCGCCCGACGCGCGTCCCGATCGAGGACACGCGTACGCGGACGACGACCCGTTCGCGACCGACGGCGAACGATCATCCTTGGACGGATCTTTGGAGTCACCGGGTGGCACGACGCCGACGCGGGACCGGGTCGGTGCCGGAAACGCTCCGATCGGAGCCCGACGGAGCCTCCGCGGGGGGTTCACGGGCGGGCTCACGTCGTCCCCGTCGCTCGCGTCCGTCGCCGAGGACGACGACGACGGCGCGACGTGGACCGACGAGGACGACGACGACGAAGAAGAGTCGAGGAGCGAAACCGATTCCATCACGCCTCTCCCCGTTAAGCAGCGTTCGACGCACGGTACCCAGGGGGGATTCGGCGCACGTCGCGCGCTTCGAAGCGTATCCACCTTCCTCTTCGGCGGCAACACGGCGGCAAGCGGCCGTGCACACGGCGAGTCATTCAGCGGCGACACGAGCGGCCGCACCACCCGGAGCTTCAACACCCCGCACCAGTCTAAACGAGCCTCCGTGATATCATCCTCGGCGGAACCGCCCGGCCCGCCCGCGCCGCCGACGATCCGCCTGCGCCGCACGTCGTCCTACTACGTCGCCGGCGGTGTCTGCGGCAGCGAACGGCCTTCGATCTTCGGAGGTTCAGTCTTCGGTGCCAACGGCGAACGCGCGTCCCGCGAGGAGCGCGAGCAGCGCCGCCGCAACGAGTTGGTCCGATATCGACAACGATGCGCCGCGTTGGGTAAGCTCGCGGTGACCACACTCGCGGGTACCCTGGCGGGTATGGTGCTGTGGGCGATGACCACGGTCACGGCACAGCTCACCAAGGCCAAGTTCGACGCGACAAGGGCGCTGTTGGGCCACGACAGCGGCGCCTTGTCCAGGGCTTGGGCGTTTTACTGCGCATGCGCCGTGACGTGCATCGGATTGACGGCGTTCGGGATCCTCCACCCGAAAGGCGCGCCGATGGCGCGTGGCAGCGGGATCCCCGAGCTGAAGGGTTACCTCAACGGTAACAGGCAGCAGGGGTTGTTCCACTGGCGCACGTTCGTGGGGCGGAGCGTGGGTATCTGCCTGGTCATCACCGCGACGATGCCGTTTGGAAGGGAAGGACCGTCAGTTCACATCGGTAAGTATATTTTTATATTCGTATTGGCAATTTGACTGACGTCGTGTTTTCTTTGCAGGCGCATGCGCGGCTTCCGTGGCGCTGAATTTGCCTTGGAAGCATTACCTCGGCTGGCAACCGAGCCCGGAGGAGCGCAGGCAGATCCTCCAGCTCGGTTCCGCCGCGGGCGTCGCCGCCGCGTTCAACGCCCCGATCGGCGGCTTGCTCTACGTCATGGAAGAAGTGGCGTCGAACCTCCCTCCCGACTACGTGTGGCGCGCGTTTATGACCGCCGGCGTCGGTACGTTTATTTTAATTCTCATATTGGCAATTCGACTGAGCAATTCGTGTTTTGTTAACAGCCGTGGGGGTGGCGTTGGTACTCTACTCCGCCAACGAAGGACGCGTGGACTACGCCTCTTTGGTGATCAGCGACCCGAACGGCTCGAGCACCGGCTGGGGGGTCCAGGACCTGCCTTTAGTCGCGATCTTGGCGGCGCTCGCGGGTGCTTTGAGCGCGGCGTTTACGATATCCGCCGACTTTTTTGGAAAGTGGCGACGGAACCCCGGCCGGTGGACGCCTCGTTTCGTCAGGGACGCCATGAAAACCAGGTGGGGGATGTGGCTTGACGCGGTGATCGGCGCGGCGCTCAACGCGTCGATGCAGGTGTTGCTTCCCGCGGCGTTCGGGTGCCGCCCCGCGCCCACGACGTCGAACGAGTACGGACCGGACGGGAGCCTCAACGTGTACACCGGCCGCAGACTACTTTCGAACGACGGGGATTCAATCGGCATCGACGAATCGGACTCATCCACGGATCAGCTCGTCTCCGGCGCCGCGCGGTCGCTGCTGTCCTCGGCGATATACATCCCGCGGACGTTCGTGCAGTACACGTGCGATCCAGGCGATTTCAGCGAGATGGCGACGCTGATGTTACAAAACGAGGAGGGCGTAGTGAAGCACCTCTTCGCGCGGGACGAGCTGTACAGCGAACGGCTGTTCACCGCGCCCGTGGTGTTTGCGTTCCTCGCGTACTTCTTCTTCATCGCGTCCGTCACCTTCGGCGGCGCCTTTCCCGCGGGCGTTTTCATACCGAACATGCTCATGGGCGCCAGTTTAGGACGGCTGTTCGGATTCCTCGCCGAGAAGTTATCACCGGCGGTGAACAAAGGTACGTACGCGCTGATCGGATCCGCCGCGATGCTCAGCGGCTTTACCCGCATGACCGCGGCGGTGACTGTGATCATCATCGAGGCCACCGCGTCCATGGACGTCCTCGCGCCCATCATCCTGGCGTGTGTCATCGCCAGGGCGGTCTCCATGGCCATCGTGTCGCACTCGCTCGACGAGCGGTCGATCATCGCGAAAGGGGTACCTTTCCTCGAGCACGACGCGCACCCTTCCACGGCGTCGGTCAAGATCGGCGATGCGCTCAAGGAAGCCGACAGCCGACGCGGGCCCATCATCGCGTTCCGCAAGCAGGAGCGGCTGGAGGTGTTGTTGAACGCGCTGCTCTTAACGGATGAAAACGCGTTTCCGGTGCTCGACGACGTTGAAAATAACACGGGGCTGGGCGGGCTCGTCACTCGGGCCATGTTACAGCGGGTCCTTCGAATCGTCCTCGAGACCGACGCCGATACCGACACCGACGCTTCTTCTTCCGAAGAGGCGGTGGCGAAACCGAGACGGAGCACGCTGCTGCCCAACACCGGCCGGTCCTCGTGGTCCCGCAAGAGCATCGACAAGTGGTGCGTCGAGGGCATCCGCTCCGCCGACGAGGAAACCACAAAAGTGGACCACCTGTCGCAGGTTTGCATCGACATCGACGGCGAGGACGACGAACGAGAACGAGGAAGCGCGGACACGAGCGACACGGACGCCGAGCTCACGGACGAAAGTGACACGAGCTCGTTGAAGACGGCGGACTCTTCGCTACCGCCCGCGACGCCTAAGGCGTCCGAGGGATACGAGTTCATGCGCTCGCTCGCGCGATGGACGTCGCGGAACGCGAAACGAGGCCTGCACAGCCTCCATCCCACCGCCGGGATAGGAGGTAAGCTCGCCGGGATCGGAGGGGTCGGATCCGTTCGAAACGCGGGGGGAACTAAGAAGAACGTGCCGCGAAGCGACGTCGACGTACCGGCGCGGGTCGGAGCCGCCGCTATGAGAAGCGGAGCGCAGCCCGCGTTTGAGCGCCGGGGCGACGAGAACCACTTCGACGAGCTCAAGGAGGGCACGAGCATCGTCAACAGGCTGCGCGAGGGCGTGATGAACGTCCCATCCACTCAACTGAGCCGCATGGTGGACCTGACGCACGCGGTGGACAAGGCTCCGTGGACGGTTGACTCGTGCATGAAACTCGCGAGGGTACACGCTTTGTTCGCTCGGCTGGGCGTGAGACACCTGTGCGTGGTGAGCGACAACGGGCGGCGTCTGGAGGGGATCATCACCAGGCACGACCTCATACACGTGCACAGGCTCGCCGAGGAAGGGCACTGAGTGATGACCGAACGAACGGGAAAGGGAGGGGAGGGAAGGTACCTTTATGATATTCAAAAGACGAAAACGTCACTAATTAATCAAGCCTTAATCAAGTCTTCATCATCTACTTCTTGAGCGCCGCCACGACGGCCTCGTCGGGGGATTCGTAGTCCTGGAAGTCCACGAACGCGGCGCCGTCGTTGTACGTGTTCGCCGCAACCACACCGGCGCCGACGGCCATGAACACCACGAAGAACAAACCCCAATTCTTAACCGTCTCGCCCAACTTTTCCATCCCCTCGCCCTCCCATATGTCCTTACGAAGCATCTCCGGCGGTAAGTTGGTGCTGTTCATGCTCTCGTCCCCGCTTTCGTCGCCGCCATCACCGCCGTCCCCACTCATGGCGAACGCATACGCCAATTGCGGCTGTCGGTCAGTCTGTTTAGCCACCGCGACGTTCGCGCTTTTCCGCCTATTCTCCGCGACGCGAGCGGCCCGTGAGTCTCGCACCCGTACCGAGCACCCCTCGAGCTTAGTGTCCAGCCCGCCGGACTTGATCAACGGGCGAACTCCCGGGCACCCGTCGTTGCACCCCCCGACGTACTCGCCGTTGATCCACACCGACGGTATGCTGCTCCGGCCGGTGAGCTCCGCGAGCGCGGGTGCGAATCCCGCACCTCCATCCGTGGTGTTCCATTCCACAGCCGTGAACGGGACGCCCGCGTCGATCAGCGCGGCCTTCGCGGCGGCGCTGAAGGGGCAGTACGTGGCGCTGAAGACCACGACGTCGTCGGACGCGATGAGTTTCTGGACCGTCGCGAGTGACGTCGCCGGGTCGTAGGACGGGCCGGCGAGGAGCTGCGTGATGCGGGTCTTGAGCGGGGAGTTGACGAGCCACGCGGGCGCCGGGTGCGCGACGAGCCAGTCGCCGACGGCATCGTACGCCTTCGCGAACGCGTCGGGGAGAGATGCGCTCTCGGAGGAGGGACCATCCTCGGCGGCGGCGTCGCATCGAAGAGATCGCGATCGCGATCTGATCATCGTCCGCGAGTTTTTGGCGAGGACCGAGCGCGTGGGCTTGGGGCCCCGGACGCGCGCGCTGAGCGCCTCCTTGGGGGCGACGCGCGCGAGTGGGGTGGTCGCCGTGATGGACGACATCCTCACGGAGTGGTTTGCGAACCGAACGGCGCCGAGGCCAAGCGCGTCAAAGAGTGGGCGGGTGGTGACGTCGCGTCCTCTTCTTCAGAGTTTGCCAGTTGGCGAGAAAGCCAAAACTCTATCCAGAACTGAATTAAATCATCGCCCCAACCCCGACACGGCCATTGCATCGCGCGCTGCGCTGGACCACGATGGCTTTCCCCGCCGTCGCGACCCTGTGCTTCGGCATCTATGCGTACGTGATGTACTGGTACTCCGTCCCCGGCGCGGGCTTCCTCGCCGAGGGGAAGCAGGACGTCGTGGCCTGGATTGGCGATCTGTCCGTCGCGTTGCCAGCCACCGCCACCGTCCTGTACCTCTCCATGTGCTACTTCGGCCCGAAGATCATGGCGCGGCGGGAGGCGTTCGAACCGAAGGGGTTCATGCTGGTGTACAACGCGTACCAAACCGTGTTCAACATCATCACCGTCGCGCTCTTCATCGCCGAGCTTAACCGCCTCGGCGTGAAAGCGTGGGGCGGCCGCCTGTCATGGACCGACCCCAACTCGTTCTACATCTGCCTCGCCATCTGGCTCCACTACAACAACAAGTACCTCGAGCTCCTCGACACCGTGTTCATGGTCCTACGGAAGAAGAACAAGCAACTGAGCTTCCTCCACATCTACCACCACTGCCTGCTCATCTGGGCGTGGTGGATGGTCTGCTTCGTGATCAAAAATAACGATTGCGTCGACGCGTACTTTGGCGCCTGCATGAACGCGGGCATCCACGTCATCATGTACTCGTACTACCTCATGGCGGCGCTGAAGATCAGGTGCCCGTGGAAGCAGTACATCACCATGGCGCAGATGTTACAGTTCGCCATCGTATTCGCGCACTCGTGCTTCGTCATCTACGACGGGCACTGCCCCAAAATTCTGCCGTGGTCGCAGATGTTCGTCATGACCAACATGCTGGTGCTCTTCGGTCAGTTCTACGTCAAGACGTACACCAAGAAGAAGGAGAAGGCCAAGTAAAGTGAGATGAGTGGGCCGAGTTAAGTGGTGAGAAGGCCGAGTGAAGTGGTGAGAAGGCTGAGTAAAGTGTGGCCGGTCGGGTCTATTAGTAGAGAGAGAGAGAGAGAGAGAGAGAGAGAGAGAGAGAGAGAGAGAAGAAGGGGAACGGACGCTATTACCTCCATCCTCCTCCTCGCGAGTTTTTAACGAGCCACGAGAGTGTATAGTATCATCCATCCATCTCGAACATACGTATCCAACTAGCTAACGTTACTACTAGCTAGACAGGTTTGTTGACCCGGAAGAGGATGAACTGCCTGGACCTGCGCCGCTCGAAGTTCTCCAAACCGCACATCCCGCCGCACAAATCCCTCAACTCGCGCTCGCTCCAAAACTGGTTAAAAGCGCCCCCGGTGCCCACGCCGCTGCGAATGAAAGCCTCGGAGAGGGGCGCCGCCGCCTCCTCCGCGCCCGCGCCGAACACATCCCCGAGCATGGACGTCGGGTCCATGAACGTGCTGGCCACGAAGACGCCGCCCGGGCGCAACACGCGCGATATCTCCGCGACGGCGGCGGACGGCGAAGGCCAACAGTGCATAGCCGCGCCGGCGTGAACCGCGTCCACGCTGCCCGTCGCGAACGGTAAGCGTCCCACGTCAGCCTTGACGAACGACAGTGTACCGTCCTTTACCGCCTTGGCCGTCTCGCCGTTCTCGTCGCAGTACGCCCGTGTCTGCTTCATCATAGACGCGGAATAATCGCTCGCGACGACGTGGTCGAATTCGCCGCTTCCCGCGAACCTTCGCGTGAACAGACCGCTGCCGCACGACACGTCCAGCAAAACCCCGCCGGCGCACCCCGCGTCCCGGATGTACTCCATCGAGTATTCCCACTCCGTCTGCTCGCCGGGGAACCCCGCCCACGCGAAGCTCTGCCTCCATCCGTTCTCGTAGATGCCCGAGATGGCGTCGCTTTGAAAAAGTGCGGTTCCGGACTTGCGAAGAGGTGGGTCCGTGTACGTGCCGTTCGCGCCGCCGGCGTCCAGGCACAGGTCCAGGACGGCACCGTCGGTCGTCGGGAATGTCCTGGAGCAGCACGCGCACGTGGTGCCCGCGACGAACGGGCGAAGGCAGATGGGGCACGCGAGCTCGGGACGTCGCTTCTTGCCGGGATCTTGCGCGACGGTTTCATCTGCTGCTGGGGACGGTGACGCGCCCTCGACCGCGCGGGGGGCGATGAGACGCGGGGTCGCGCGGGATGTGCGCCGGGTGTGGATGGGTTTGACGCCCGCGCGGGGCGCCGATACGGCGGTGACGAGCGCAAACGACATCGAGCGGCGTGTCCTTCGGTGTGGCGTGTTTACTGTCAACCGTCGACGTCACCACGCTGTTGAGTTTATTTTTAATTACCGTAGTGCTATAGGCAATTAGTATAACTTCGTGTTTTATTAACAGAACACGTCGTCAAACTAATTGCCCGTACGAGAATTAAAATAATCGATGCCTATATCGAAGGCACCGTTCGGGGGCCAGATCTTTTGCCAACTCGGATACGGTGCAATTGACGTCTCCGGTAACGCGCCCCCCCGGCCGTCGCGACAAGCAGCCGCGCACGCACGCAGGTTCGTGACGCGACAGACCCGGTCTACACCCGCGACAGCACCTCGCACGGGCCACACGACCGACATGGCGCTCACCCTGACCGCCTCCGCGCCGGTCCTCGCGACCGGCAAGAAAACCCTACCCACCTCGAGGGGACTGGGCAAGTGCGCGCCCCTCAGGGCGACCAGGGCGGCCGTCCACGGCACCCGCGCCCGCGTCGTCGCGCCCATCCGCGCGGGCCTCGGCGACTCGTTGATCCCCGAAGAGTTCCAGTCCCCGCTGAAGCGCGAGAAGCAGCTCGTCATGCCCGGCACCCCCGAGTTCAAGCTCGCCGAGAAGAAGGGCGTCGCGGGGCTCTCCTCGAAGCAGATCGCCATGTTCGGACTCGAGGGCGAGACATCCCCGATGCGCCCGTCCGTCGATCCTTTCAAGATCTCCGCGCGCGCCGCCTACCGCAAAGAGATCCCGTCCGAGCAGTCCCCGCCCGCCAGCGCCATCACCGCCATGGCGGGCGGCGGGCGCGACTCCTCCGGCGGGTTCACCATGGCCGCGGCGGGCGGGATGGCGGGCGCGGGCGCGGGTCCCCCGCCCGATCTCCCTTCCCTCCTCCTCAACGCGCGCATCGTGTACATCGGCATGCCGCTCCTCCCCGCGGTCACCGAGCTCGTCGTCGCGGAGCTCCTCTTCCTCAACTACGAGCAAGTGGACCGCCCAGGGTACGTGTACATCATGTCCCCGGGGAGCATCAACGAGAAGGGCGAGTGCGTCGGAGTGGACAGCGAGGCGTACGCCATCCTGGACACGATGAGGTACATCCGGCCCAAGATCCACACCGTGGCGGTGGGTAAGTGCTACGGGAACGCCGCCATGTTACTCGCGGCGGGTGACAAAGGGTGCAGGCACGCGCTGCCCAACGCGCAGATCATGACGCACCCGCCCAAGCTGAACCGAACCTTCGACACGAGCGTGAACGTTCAGATCAAGGCGAACGAGATTGAGGTGTGCGAGGACACGTACATGGGGTTCATGTCGGAGTTCTCCGGCAAGCCCGTGGAGGTTGTCAAGGAGGAGCTCGACAGGCGCAGGTACTTTACGCCGCAGCAAGCCATCGAGTACGGGCTCATCGACCGCGTTATTCAGAAAGGGACGGACGTGTTCGAGAAACGCAACTACGAGGCGGAGCTCATGGCGAGCCAGGCGGGTCAGCGCGGTGCCGCTCCCACGGGGCGTTAAGTCAGTCGTGTGTACGCACGTGACGTGAACACAGGATGCGTCACGTGATTCATTCAGTGAGGAGGTTGTAAGAGGGATGGGGCCGAAGCAGCGGCGGGTTCTCCCTCGGAACGGTGGCGGTTTAGAAGCGGCTAAACGATGTAAAACGGTTTGATTGATTCGTACTAAACGTCACGCACGCGCGGCAGTGGCCTAAACGCGCGTCGCGGCCTAAGAAAGAACCTAAACGAGACGAAGGTTGCCCGTGCATTCGCACATCCGCCGCCGACTTCCCCGAGCGCTATTATTTTTTCAAGCCTCCCCTTTCTGTTCCATCTGCTGGTCCACGCGTTCGTAGCCATCCTCCCGCTCCCGTTCCTCCGCTTTCGTCTGTACCTGTTTCCCCCGCTGATACACGACGAACCCCAACATGCTAATCGAGTACCCCACCACCTGCAAGAACGTAATCTCGCTGCCGAACACCGCGACGGAGACCAAAATCACCAACGTATTTTTAACCTGACCCATAACCTTGAACGTGAGCGAACTCGTGCTCTTGATGACCGCCAGCGTCAGCAAGTTGACGCAAAACCCGAGGAACGCCGCCGCGAGGTACTTGTGAGGCCGTCCGGTGATCTTAGCGAAGCCGTCCTCTTCCTGGAACGTCTGAAACTCAAACACAGCGATGCCCAACGCTAAAAATGCAAAAGAAGCCGGAGCCATCACGTAGAGTCCCTCGATCAAGTCGAAGCGCAGGTTACCCAGCAGGTACTGCAACACCGCCATGCGGAACGCCTCGGAGAACTCCGAGGAGAACATCATTATGACACCGATCCACTGAAACGCGATCTCCCCGTACGCCGCGAGCGCGGTGCCGAAGGTTAAGATGAGCACGCCGAGCACCGTCATGCGATGCGGCTTTTCCAGCGCCGTCGCCACCAAAACGATCATCGTGACGCACGGCACCGCGGCTTTGAGCATCTGGATGAAGCTCACGCTGAGGTAGAGGTACGTGTAGTTACCCAGCGCGAGGGATATCGCGGCGAACGCGCCGATGGGCAGGATGTGCGTGCAGTACCACCGCGGTGAGATGTCTCGAGATTTATCGAGCTTGACGTACCCGGCGTTGACCATGACGCTGGATATAGTCCACGACGCGGCGAGCCTGTGTGTGTTTGGTACGCGGGATCGAGTGTGATGAGTGTGATGGCGTGAGATGAGACGTGGTACGTGGCGCGGGTTCGGGCTTTCGCGGGATTGGAAGGGACGAAGGGCGGCTAGGGATGGGTGGGAGAAAAGAGGGCACTGTCGCCTCACCCCATGCTGCACAGGGTCATCGGGTAGTGGAAGCCGTCCTCGGTCAGGAGGTGGTTGTTGAGGAAGATGAGCCCGCTGCTGGCGCATGCCCACCCCACGATGTACACCAACGTCATCATCACGTGTTTCCCATCTTTCCTACCGTTCATCGTCCCCGTCGGTCGCCCTATCCACCCGCCACGATCGACTGGTGAGGAAAACCAAACGGGAGGTTTTTGGTGAATCCGAGGCGACCCCCACAGACAGCTGTGCCTCGCGAGCCCAATTCGAACTCGCACACATCAAGGGGCGTCCAAGGGGCTCAAGCGCACACCGCGGTGAGGACCATGGTGAGGCTCACCGAGAAGCTCGTGCTGGAGAAAACCAAATGCAGCAGCCTGTACGGCGTGCGCAACGTCAACCTGTGGGGCTGCTCCCTCACCGACGTCGACGTCGTGGCGCGAATGCCAAACCTCGAATCCCTCTCCTTGAGCGTCAACAAGCTGGCGTCCCTCCGCGTGTTCGCGCGGTGCGCCAACCTGGTGGACCTGCACCTGCGCAAGAACGACATCGCCGACCTCGACGAGGTGCGGTTCCTCGTCGGCCTGGAGCGCATGCGGACCCTGTGGCTCTGCGATAACCCGTGCGCGCTCGAGCCCAACTATCGTATGCGAGTCATCGCCATGTTGCCCTCGTTGCTGGTGTTGGACGGAGACGAAGTCACGCTGGAAGAAAGGCGCGCCGCGGAGACCACACCGGGGCTCATGACCTTGCCATCACCAAACGCCAGGTCATCCCCGGGGATATCCCCGGGGAGCGTACGCGCGCACGACGACGACGCCCGGAGCGAGAGGACCGTCAACGCGGACAGAGCAGTTAGAGACGCAAACGCTCGAGCGCACGAATTGGCGGCGAGAAACCAACTCGCGGGTTTAGGGATGCCCAGCGGGGGATACCACCCGAACTACGCGCCGTCGCAACGGGCGTTCAGCGTCGCGGACATGCCACTCGGACACGTCGGGCAAGGACCACGGTCCGAGGCGGCGATGAGTTTAGCGGCGGAGATGGACAGTAGACATTCGCCAAAGTTTCGGCAATCGCCGAAGGGCGGGACGAACGGGAACGCGAACAACGTGCTGTACGCGGTGGTGGCGTTGCTTGGGGAGCTGGACGGGGAAGGGCTGAGGATCGTGCGGGGGGAGTGCGACGAGCGCCTGCGGGGAGGAAGATACTAGTCAACTCGACGCTCAGCGTCTGCGTCAATTATTATACCTAAAACGACAATTTCTAAACTCTATTCATCAGCCCCGCCCCCTCCGACTCCCTCTACGAACCTACGCTGCGCCTCCCTGGCGCACGCGTCGTACGCCGCCACCTCGTTCCCGCACCGCAACGTGTCGCTCCTGTTCGTCTCGTAGCACAGCCTGCACGCCTCACGTTCCGCGGCGCACGGCGTCTCCCGGGCCCGCATTGCGTACGAGTCGGCGTGCAACTGCGACGCGTACTCTCGCACGCGATCGAGCTCGTCCGCTTCGTTCTTGAGTAACAGCTGGCCGATGTGGGTCGACTTGGCGAGCGCGTTGTCGAGCCCGGGGTGGGATTGCGATGCCTCCGCGATGAGCGCGGCGTCGAGGGAGGACGCGGGGTTGGGAAGCGCGCGTTGGGGTCCCCGGGGCACGAGCGACGACGACGATCCACTGCGAAGGATGAAGGGACGGAGACGTGAGCTCGTGATGGGGGCACGACGCGACGCGACTGGGAGGAAGCGGAGTGGGTCCTTGAACGGGTCGTACCTCACGGATGGCGCGCCAGCCGTGTCATCCTCGATGCCGTCCAGCTTCTGAATCAGCCTCTTGTTGATCTGCGGTGGGAAGGAACCGGTCGGAGGTGAGCGAATGAGGATGGGTCCAGCATCACCGCGGAGGAGGTAGGGTTCGGATGAGGCGATCGTCGGGGTGTTCCCAGGCGGGTTTAGGTCTCACCTTGATGCCGATGCTTCCGTCGGGGTTAACCAGCGGCCGGAGCCTCTGCGTCGAGCCGGCGACGCCCATGTCCGCTCCGGGGTGGAGGTCAGCGACACGCGCGCGGGGCGGAGTGAGGCGGAGGGACTCGCCGCTGCCAAACTGTGTGATGACTTGCGATATTTTGCCGTCCGAGGAAAATCGTCGTTGTTAGTCGTCAGGGCGCCCGGTGCTGGTTGCGAGCACCATGAGCCCCACGAGGAAGCGCACCCGGTCGCAGACAGCGGCGGCGATCCCGACGTTCGATGACCTTCCGGAGGAGGTGCTGCACAAGATACTCGGGACGATGGTCTGGCACGACGCGGGGCGGTCAGCGTGCGTGTGCAAACGATGGCGGGCGTACTTCGAGCTCCACGACGAGACGCCCACGTTTCGGACGGGGATAATACGCGACATGCGGGATTTCGAGCGGCTCAAGACCCCGGCGCGGCCCGACCTCTGCATGTTCTACGTCTCCGAAGGGGCCGCGAAGGCCAGGCGATGGCCGCGAAACCCACTCGATTGCATATTATATCCCAAGCTGGGCCACATATATCAATACATATATGGCCGCGGCGCGTTCCCCGCCATCCATCTCAGCAACTGGCGGAAATTCTGGAGGAAGGGTGAAAACAGATTCGATCAGATCGGTAACATACTGTCGGCGATGCTGCCGGCGAGCTGTCCGGTCGTCGGGGCGGTCGTCCCCGGAGTCGTGTGCACCGATCCGCGGTACCCGGGCGGATGCGTGGAGGACGAGGGCGTGGACGAGTCGGGGAAATTGTCAGACGTCATGGCGGCGGTTGTCATCCACCTCCCGCGAGACCAGCGCATACATGTGTGCGAGAACATCATCTTCAGTAGGGATCATGAACAGTGGCTTACATCCGAGGAATTGGCGTTGGCGAAAGCTAACCGTAAAGCGTTTGATGACTTGTGGTATAGGGACCGAACCGAATGGTCCAAAACCGTAAAGCGTTTGATGACTTGTGGTATAGGGACCGAACCGAATGGTCCAAGGGGAAGGACGCCGTTTCGAATCCGTTGCCCGGGTTGTTCATACTCACAGACGAGATGGGTGAGTTAGAGGAATACGGCGAATATCCTCACAATGGGTCCAAAGAGTTTGATGTGGAGAAGACAATCTGGACCCAGTCCGAAGAGCGGATGCCGAGCCACACCATAGGAGGTGCTGTGACTGAAAGTGAATCGATAGATGGCAAGCTATACATTCGGAGGGCGGGGATGTCTGGTACCGGCTTTGTTGTGAGTGAAGCTTTGGCGTTCGTCCTCTTCCCGGGTGAGTTCAGCGGCCATCACACCATTTACCCGATGTCTGCCCAGGGTAACGAACCACTTAGTAACGAGCACAGCGAAAGTAAGACGGATGAATCCGAGCGGGCGCCGTATTTTTCAGTGACGTGCTGCTATTTCGACAACGTTGACCCCGGCCGGTTGTGTCTCGCGGGTATCAAGGACAAGGACGGAAACTACGTTGAGAGTCATGAGCTGGATGAATACCTCCGAGGAGGTGCTATCGGGATCCGCGCGCCCGATGCCGGCGCGATGCTGGAGCGGCACGGCCCTGAGCATGACCAGCGGATTGGAGCTTACGAAATTGTCGAAGATTTTGAGTTCGTCCAGCCTTATTTCCTTGCACAAGGTCCACCCTCCATGGGCGTTCCACCCCCGAGCGGGACGAATTATCCCGGTATTGATATCCCGTGGCCGGCGTGGTACGATTGCGACCGCGAAAAGGGCGTGCCTTTCAACGGACACGTTAACGGAGCCGCCTTCACCGATGAAAAGTTGAGGGCGGGGAAGTACCCGACGCTGCAGTTCTTCGCGAAGGATCCCGACGCCTCCAAAAAGGAACTCAAAAAGTCGTGCGAACTCGTCAAGCGAAGGATTCGCACCTGTCACGACAGCGCCGTCCACGGAGGATGGGCCAGGGGCTCCGTAGATGGAGCCGCGCGCGACGGTATCCATCGTTGGTCCGGGATCGCCCTCGACGAGAGGGAGAATTTCGACCCCGCGCCGACGCCGCCCGCGCACATGCGCAAAGAGTTCTTCACCCGCCGACCGGCGCACTATCCGGCACTCGGCGCTTTCGCCGTGATTTGCGTCGGTCGAGGCAAAGAGTTTTACGGCGAGAAGAACGTGGACACCGGGATCATTCGAGAATCCTTTCCGGACCTGCCGGTGTTTGGCTTCTTCGCCAACGGTGAACTCGGACCGGCCCCCGGGTGTGAAATCGCGTCGTCCGCGCCGCACATGTCGAAAGGGATGGCTTACTCGACCGTCGTCGGGGTGCTGGCCCCCGCGGGTGTGAGGCCGGAGCGATTCGAGAGTATGGAGGCGAGGTACCGAGGCGGCGGCGCGGATGGGCCGTGGGATGGCGCAAACAGGGATATCGACCGCGGTCCTCTGTGCCGTTTTTGTTCCAACTACACGGAAGACCCGGGTTACGACCCTGGAAGCGAAACCTGTGAGTGCCGACGGTTCAATTGAATGCATGCTGAAGTACTTGTACAAAAGAAGTCTTAAAGACGAAACGATCGCCGGTGCGATGACCGAAAACCAAAAAAATATCGCCGCGGAGCATCCCTCCCCATCCTCACTCCTCACTCCTCCGACCCGGCGCCTCCTCCCTCGTTCGTCGCCAGCCTGGACGCCAGCAGCGCGTAGAACGGCCCGATCTTCTCCTCCGCGTTATCCTCGAACGCCCACCCGAGCACCTCGCCGCATCCCCCGCACTTGCACCGGCGCGCCGCCCTGGGCGCCCACCACGCACTGGCCCTTTGGTCGATGGATGCGTCCACGTCCACGGTGGTTCCGTCGCGCTCGTAGATGCCCACGGCGACGTACTTGTCCGCGTAGTACAGCCTGTGCAGGTGCGCGCGGTCTTTCTGCGTCTCGAGGCTGCGCTTGCTCACGGGCGCGCGGCACTTGTTGCACACCACCGTCTTGTCGGGCTTGGCCTCGGAGGGCGTGAGGGAGAGGAGGCGCTCGAGGGACTCGCGCTTGTACATGGTCGCGTCGCGTTCCTTGTCGATGTCCCACGCGTCCTCCGGGGCGTCCGTGCGCTTCCAGGACTTGTTCTCGTTCACCCGCCGTTGCTCGTCGGGGTCCCAGTACTCCTCGCTGCTCTTGCCGAACCGAGCGGCGCCCCGTCCGGCGTCGGTCCGAACGAAGGCGCCCCTTCGTTGGTCGGTGAAGATCGATCTGTAGGGTGAGAGACGCGGGGGAGGAGCGCGTTTCGTCGGGATCGCGTTGATTCGCGCATCGCGTCCGGAAGCAGCGAGCCGCGCGGAGGGCGAGTGCGACGCGTGCGCGTGCCTCGCGGCGACGGGAAGGGTCGCCATGTGGGGCGCGGGTGTTGTGGGGGGCGCGACGTTTGAACCGACGACGGGGGAAAAGACTGGACAACTGGCGTTTGGCGCCAAAAAATGAGGGCAATGAGTGCCTCCTCTCGGCACCCCTGCACTTTTATGTCTGTTTGCATGTGCAAGTACCTGCCATTTACCATTGCCTGAAATTAAAAAATTAAAAATCCCCGAAAAGTCGCGAAAGGACGCATTGTTACACGTGTGACACGAGCACACGTACGGCGCGCGTCCCGTGGCGAGGGGCGACGTATCGCGGCGGGGAGACGTCAGGCACGATGACAGTGGATGAGACCGCCGCGAGAGGCTCAATGTACGGCTACGGCGGTCGCATAGACTCCATCCGCGCGAACGAGTTTGGACACCTGGACGAAGATGGCGTGGCGTATTGCGACCACGCGGGCGCGCCCCCGCACTCCTCGGCGCTCGTCCGCGAGGCGCTGACGACGCTGGAGTCGACGCTGTTGGGTAACCCGCACAGCGCGCACGACGCCGGCGCAACGACCAGGTCGCTCATCGACGAGGCGAGGGACGCGACGCTGACCCATCTCAACGCGCCCATCGGCGAGTACGCGGTGGTGTTCACGTCCGGCGCGACGGGCGCTGTCCGTCTGTTAGCCGAGGGGTTCCCGTGGTCATCGGCGTCGGAGTTCGCGTACACGCGAGGGAACCACACCAGCGTGGTGGGCGCGCGCGGGTGCGCCGCCGCGGCGGGCGCGAAGGTCTCCGTGGTAGACATCGTCGCGTCAGATCCAAAACTCGACGACGAAAATGACAAACACGGCTGGCGCGTCGCGCGGACGCTCGAGATCGTCCCGGAGTCCGCCGGCGTCTACGGCCCGGTGAACGACGACGACGATACCGACGATACGTTCGTGAATGACTGCGAGTCAGGAGACGGAGCCGAGTCACTCTTCAGGACGCACTGCCTCTTCGCTTACGGCGCCGAATGCAACCTCACCGGCGAACGGCGGTCGCCTCGGGTAGCTTCCACGTTCATAGACGGCGAAGGGGGTCACGGGGGCGAGTCCACACGGCGCTGGTGGACACTGTGCGACGCCGCGAAGGCTGCCGCGCTCGCCCCGCCCGATCTCGGAGCCCCAAACGCGCCGGACTTTGTGGCGCTCTCCTATTATAAAATCTTTGGATACCCGTCGGGCGTGGGCGCGCTGGTCGCCAGACGCTCGGCGCTGGCGCTGTTGCGCCCTGCGTACTTCGGCGGCGGGGTCGCCGCGGGGGTGGACGCGTGCGAGGACTTCTTCGCCAGGCGACGGGGTCCGGAGGGCCTGGAGGACGGCACGCTTCCCTTCTCGGCCATCGCGTGTATACCCGCGGGTTTTCGAACAATCGCCCGGCTGGCCGGCGAGACGTCCACTTCCAGCCGCGAGGGATCCGAACGCGCCGATGTACACGCGTACGCCGTCGCGGAACACTGCGCGGCACGACTGTCGGCGCTCAGGCACGACAACGGCGCGCCCGTGACGGTGTTGTACGGAGGTGGGTGGGCCGAAGTCGCGAGGAGCGTCGGCGGTGCGTGCGTGAGCGGCCATGGACCCACAGTGAGCGGGCAGGGACCCACCGTCGCGTTCAACGTGCTCAAAGACGACGGCGCGCACGTCGGGTACGTCGCCGTCGACCGCGCGTGCGCCGCGCGGGGCGTGCACATCAGGACCGGCTGCTGCTGCAACCCCGGGGCGTGCGACTACTTCACGCGGACCCCCAACGTCGGCGGCCCGGCAACCTCGGGGCCGGGGCGGGCCCGCGCGCTTCACGCCGCGGGGAAGGTGTGCGGCGACGGCGTGGACGTGGACGAGCATGGGGCACCCACCGGTGTGTGCAGGGCGTCCTTCGGGTGGTGCTCGACGATCGCGGACGCCGACGCTTTGGTCTCCGTCATAACCGAGAACTTCGTCTCTAAACCGACGGCTGACGCGCCGGGAATCGTACCCGAGGGGGGTGCCCATGGTGCCGACACAGCTGTGCGCATCGCGAGCCTGCACGTCTATCCCCTGAAGAGCGCGTCGTCGTTCGAGCCCCCGGGCGGTACGTGGCCACTCGGTCCGAACGGTCTGATGTTCGATCGAGAGTTCGCGCTCGTTTCGCCGAGCGGCGTCGTGATGCAACAACGAAATTGCCCTCGTCTGGTCAAGCTCGTTCCTTCCATCGACGTCGACGCCGGGGTGATGCGGGTGGTGGTGAGCGGTGAGCCGGAGCTGGGAACGTGCGAGGTGGGACTCGACATGAACGGGGGCGAGCTCGAGGCTGGCTGCGCGATGGAAAAAGAATGCAAAGGCGTGAGCGTGAGGTTATGCGGCGAGGATACCGTTGTCGGGATGCACGGCGGTGGACGCGGGTCTGGATCCATGAACGACGACGCGATCGACGCGTGGTTCACGCGCGCGGTCCGCGCGCCGTGTTCGCTGGTCCGCCAGCGCGCGGGGACGCGGAGATCCGTCGCGAAAGGCTTCCGCGGCGACCCGAACCCGAGTCCGCACGTCCTGGGCGTGGACGAGACACACGCCATCGGGTTGGCGAATAGCGCCCAGATTTTGCTGGTGAGCGCCGCGTCCGTGGGGCACCTGCAGGGGCTGGTAGACGCGCGGCGGCATGCGGAACGAGGCGACAACGACGACGATACGCTCCCTCGCGTCGTGGTGCGGCCCAGCAGGTTTCGTCCCAACGTCGTGGTGGAGGGCTTGGTAGATGTCGAGGGCGTAACCGCACCTGCGCTTGCCCCGTACGAAGAGGAAGGCGTCGCGTGGCGTTCGTTGGAGCTGGTAAGTCACTTACCCAACGATTCCACAGCCGCGGGTTCGAACCCGCGCGGGGTCACCCGCTTGGCCGCGGTGCGACGGTGCGAGCGGTGCTCCATGGTGGGCATCGAGCAGGCGAACGGCGAGCGGACGCCCGAGCCCATGCTGTCACTCGCGGCGTTTCGCAATCAATCGCGGAAAAATGATCATCGATCAGCCGACGCCGCGAACGGTACCGAGGGGGCGCGAGGGGGCGGGGGCGGGTTCACGTTCGGCGTTCTGTTCAACGTGGACGATGTGGCGGGGACGGGACGGGGTTTTTTGAGCGTCGGGGACGTCGTGCGCGCCGTCGGATGCGGCGCCGCGTCTCCCGCTTGCTAGCGCCATCTTGTGAAAAACCCGTAACCTAAAAATAAATGCCCTGCCCTGCCACGTCATGACCAAACTGCGAGCGGTGATCTCACCCATTGCATCTCCTCGCTCCTGGTGTGTCGGAGCAAGGAAGGATGACGGCGTTGGCGATGTCGGGCGGGTTGGCGGCGTCCGGAAGGTACACATCGTGCCGTGCGGCGAGGCGCGGGGCGAACGGGGTGAGTACGAACGGGACGCCCGGGCGGGTGCCGTGCGTCGGGGTAAGGGTGAAAATCGAGCGTTCGATGACGACGGGTCGATCGAGGTCCGTTCCACGCCGATTCGTGGTGACGCGCGCGGTCGAGCCCGAGGCGGCGACCGCGGACGACGAGGATCTCCTCTTCGGCCTGCCCAAGGATGACGTCGGCGAACCCCTCGCCATCTTACTGGGCTCCCAGTTCGTCCTCTTCATCGGCGTCGGCGCGCTGTTGCCCGCCCTTCCGCTGTACGCGCAGAGCATCGGCCTCTCCGGGAGCGCCAACGGCATCGTCCTCTCCGCCCCGGCGCTCGCCATGCTCTTACTCAACCTCCCCGCCGGGAAGCTCGTGGACTCGTGGGGACGGAAACAGATGATGATGGCGGGCATGGTGGTCATCGCGCTCGCGGACCTCGCGACGTCCCAGTGCAGAACGGTGTTGGCCCTCATACCGGCTCGACTGGCGCTGGGAGCGGGACGCGCCGCGGCGGAGAACGGCGACAGGGCGTACCTCGCGGACCTCACCGACAGGTTCCCGAGCGCGAGAGGTACGATGAGCGGGTCGCAGCAGGCCATACAGGCGCTCGGCTTGGTCATCGGGCCACTCATCGGCGGCAGGGCCGTCGAGGCTTTCGGAGCGCCCACCGTCTTTCTGCTCATCTCCGGCGCCGCCTTCGCGTGCACGGGCGGGTACTCCCTCCTCCCCGACATCAACGTCGCCGCGGAGCGCGAGGAGGAACGACTCCAGCTGTCGATGGACATGACCGAGGAGGAGGAAGAAGAGATGGAGCGCGAGCTCGAGGCGATCAAGGCGGCGAGCGATTGGCGCGAGTTGCTAAAGAGCGACAGGCAGCGAGTCATCACCGCCGCCGCCGCGGCGAATGCCCTCGGGTTCGTCGCGAAGCTCACGTGCATTCCGTGGTTCGCGACGCAGGCGCTGGACGCCACGCCCGCGCAGGTCGGTGAGCTCTTCAGTTACACCGCGTTGCTCGGCATGGTCTCAGCGCCGCTCAGCGGGATCATCGCAGATAAGATTGGATTAAAGGCAGTCGTGGTGACGAGTTTGGCGATGTGCGCCGCCGGCTTGGTCGTGGCTCAGGATTCGTCCACGTTCCGCGAGTTGCAGCTGTGCATCGGGCTGTGGGGCATGGGTACCGCGGCGGCGGGCCCCGCGGTGAACGCGCTGGCGCAGGAGAGCGCGCCGAAGGGTGGCGAAGGTGAGGCGTTGACGTTGCCCAAGACGGCTGGTGACGCGGTTTTTTTAATCGGGCCCGTGTTTCTCGGCGGGTTCGACGACTTGCTGGGGAGCGCCGGGGCGAGCTTGGACATCGTGGCGGCGTCCGCGGCGGCGGCGGCGGTGGGAACGGCGGTGTTCTTGAAGCCCATGGGGGAGGAGGACGGGGAGTAGGGCGAAAACAGCCCTGATCAAAATGTTACGAAGGTAATTCATTCACGAGAGATGTTATTATGCGAGTCACCGTCGTCGTCGCCGCCCACTTAGTGCACGCGCGGGATGTGGCGGACGCGTCGGATCGCGCGTGAGGTTCTCCGCGTCGCGTCGCGGGGATCGTCCGGTCCGCGAACCCTCGTCGATCGCGCGGAGCATCTCGCGGCGGCGGCGGCGTCGCTTCCGCGCGCCTCGACCTGCGGCATCTGGAGCGGACGCCGCGGCGGTCGCCACGTCTGCCGCGAGGAGGGCTCACTCGGGCCGTCGCGTGTGTCCCACCGTGCGTTCTCCGACTCGTCCGCCGGTGACCCGCGCGGCGCGTGCTGGTCGTGCGGCGGCGGCACGAGCCGTTCCGACCTCTTCTTCTGCGGCGGATGCGGCGCCGTCCTTCCCGCGCTCGATGACGAAGACGACGACGCGAGCGATGCGCATCTCCTCTTCAGGGTGCTCGGCGTCGATCCTCCGCGCTTCGCGCTCACGAACGACGAGCTCGAGGTCGCGATGAAGACATTGCAGAAGACACTACACCCCGACAAGTTCTCCACCGCGCCGACGAACGCGAAGACACACAGCGCGGACCAGGCGTCGCTCGTCAATCGCGCCTACGCCACCCTACGGGATCCCCTCAAGCGAGCCAAGTACATGTTACGAGCGGCGGGCGCGGGCGTCGCGGAGGAATCGGGGATGGGCGACGAGCAAGGTGCGGGAACGGGTCAAGGGCTGATCGATCCTGTGCTGCTGATGGACGTGATGGAGACTCGGGAGGCGATCGAGGACGCCGGCGAGGACGTCGTTCGGTTGACTGAATTGAATCAAACCAACGACGAGGCCGAATCGATTTGCGTTAAGTCCATCGGCGTCGCGATGGACGCGAATGACTTGGATGCCGCACGGAAGGAGACCGTGCGGTTGACGTACCTGTCACGGATACGCGATGAGATCAAGCGCAGGCTGCCGCCGGGGTGATGAGGGACGAGGCGACGACGACGGACGAATAGATGACCGGCTATGTGAAGACGTTTTACAATCGAAGGTTAGCCGAAGCCGCCGTGCAAGCCGGTGCTCACGGACGCTCCCGCGAGAAGCGCGATGGGATCGTCCTTCTTCCCGCTCGACCCATGCCACGTCTCCTCGTCCTCCGACGACGACGAATCGGACGACGAGGACCCGCGCCGGCCTCGACCTCGACCACTGTTTGTCACCCTCGACGCCTTTTCGCCACCACCCCCGAGCCGAAGCTCCCGCAGCCGCTCCGTCTCCTCCGCCCTCGCGCGCCTGTCCGCCAGCGACCGCACGTCGTCCACCACGCGCTCCACTCGCTGCGTTCGTCGTTCGAGGGTCTTCTGGTTATCCTCCAGGGCGGCGACGCGACGCGCGACGCCGCCCGTGGTCCCCCCGCTCGCCCCGTCACCTCCCTCGTTGAAGAACCGCTCCACGTCGCCCTCGAGGTCTCGCACCCGTCGTCTCAGGTCGTCCACGCCTGGGGACTCTCCGTTCATTCCGGCGGTGGGGGTGCCCGGGTTGGATCCCGCGTTGGCCACCTTGCCGCGTATGTCCTTCAGGTGCGCGCCCACGGCGGTGTGCAGCGAGGAGAGGCCGTGTTGGAGCCGGTCGACGTCCGGGCGGATGGAGTGTGACTCGATCACGGCACCCTTGGCGTCGCTCGCGGCGGTGACGGCGACGTTGGTGACCTCGGCGACCCGTCGCTTGGTGACCGCGAGCTCCTCCTCTAACCGGGCGATCCGTTCCTTGAGCGTCGTGACCTCTGCAGCGCTGGAAGAGTTAGTCCGGCCAATTGGCGATCCTATCGATTCGCCCCCTCCGTTCATGAGTCTCGCCTCGTGGTCGCGGAGGATGAGCGCGAACCCCTCGATGGCCCTGCGCACGGACGGCGTGACGTTGTACCAGTCGTTGTCGCCGACGACGAGGTCGCGCATGTTGATGAACGCGTCCACGGAGGGAGGGAGGGTCCTCCCCTCATCCCGCCCGAACGATGACATTTATGACGCCGGAGCGAAGATAACTGACAACCGAATCGGGCGCTCGGCGCTGGCGGTCGCGTGGGGCGCTCGAAGCGACGGCGTGCGAGCGTCGATGGACGGAAGTCGCGCTCTCGCGACGTAAACGGTGATGCCACGCGCGAAACCTCGAGGTGCGGTGAGGTGCGGTGACCTATGGGGCGAAGGTCCGTTAGGCGAATTTGAGAGAATTATCGCTTGGAAATGTCAAAACTTTCAGACTAGATCAGACTTGGCATAAAATTAAATGACTAGCGAGGGGGCGACACGTTGTGCTGCCCCGCGAGCTGCGCCTCGAGCGCCGCGATCCTCTTCAGCAGCTCATCCTCCCTCCTCGCCGCCGCGTCCATCATGGACGACCCGTTCACTCCGTTGACGCCACCGACGCCGCCGTTCTTCGCGTGCCAGCCCGTCGACTCCATCGCCTCTGCGAAAGCGTCTTCCAAATCGGCGATGAGGTCGTCGACGTCCTCGATGCCGGCGCTGATTCGCACCAGGTCGTCCGGCAGCCCGCGCTCCGCCCTCACCTCAGCCGGGATGGACGCGTGCGACATGAAGCACGGCAGGGAGATGAGCGAAGCGGTGTTACCGAACGACACCGTGATCTTGAACAGCTCCGTCTTCTCCACCACGATCTTGCTCAAATTCACGTCCCCCGTGGCGAACGACAGGATGCTGCCCGTCCCCGTCGCCTGGGACTTGTGCAAACCGTACCCAGCGTTGGACTCCAGCCCAGGGTAGTTGACGTACGTCACCGCCGGGTGCGCCTCTAACCATTTCGCCATCTTCATCGCGTTCTCCTGCTGCCGCTCCATCCGAAGCGCCATCGTCTTGATCCCGCGAAGCGCGAGCCAGCAATCGAACGGACCGAGGTGGAGCCCCTCCGCGTTCTGGTGGAAGTATATATCCTTGCCGAGCTGCTCGCCCTTGACCGCGAGCATGCCGCCGGTGATGTCGGACTGCCCGCTGATGAACTTGGTCGCGGATGTCATCGAGATGTCGGCGCCGAGTTCCAGGGGCGCGGCGAAGACCGGCGCCATCATGGAGTTGTCCACGCACACGAGCGCACCTTTGGCGTGCGCCATCTCGGAGATCCTGCGAATGTCCGTGATTTGCAGCCGTGGGTTGGTCGGGGACTCGAGCATGACCATGGTGGTTGGGCCGGAGTCGATGGCTCGCTTCACGGCGTCGAGGTCGTTCATGTCGACGTTGACCACCTCGATGCCAACCTTGGGGACGACCTGCGCGAGAAGCCGTGAGGTGCCGCCGTAGATGTCGTCGCCGGTGACGATCCTCTCGCCGCACTTGACCAGCCGTGTGACGCACATGAGCGCGCTCATGCCGGATGAAAAGGCAAACGCGCGATCCGCGTTTTCCAGCGCGGCCATCTCTTTTTCGAGCAAGTCCCTCGTTGGGTTACCGGACCTGGTGTAGTCGTACGGGCCGTTCTCCGTGGCGGACGGCTGGCCGAACGTCGCCGTCTGGTACAGCGGCGGGTTGGTGGAGTCGAACGGGTCGTGGACGTGCGCCGCGGGGTGCACCAGCTTCGTCGCCATCGACCACTCCTCCCTCGACTTTTTCTTCCTCGGCGTGACGGGCGGCGCTGACGTGGCGGATGCTGATTCGCCACCGCCCCGCCACTGGGACGCGAGATCCTGGAGCCCCGCCCACAGGTTACTCTCCACGTCGATCACGCCCGCGGCCCGCGCCCTCGCCGCGACGCCGTCGCCGCGCTCGCCCGGGAGTAAAATCTCGTTAACGTCCGGCTGCCGCTTCGCCGCCTTGACCCGATCCGTCACGATCTTCGCCCGCCTTTCAAACTCACCTTGACCGAGCAGCTTAGGGTCGATCGCGACGACGAGGTTACCCCAGTTCTTAGACGCCATCTTGTCCGTGACCGCGGCGCCGACGAGAGGCCCCGCGAGGAGCTCGACGACGAGCGCGAGGTTCGATGATTTGTACCCGCCGTCGAAGCCCACGATGGCGCCGCCGTCGATCGCCGCGTTGGGATCGTCCGTGACCGCACCGGTGGAGTCGATGGCGACACCGAGTGGGATCTTCTTCCCCGCGGTCCTCGCCTCGAGGAGCCCGAAGAAGGAGTAGGCGCTGGTGGCCATGTCCAGCACCACCGGCTTGCCCGCGGTGGGAATGCCCACGCCCACCGGGTTCGTGCCGAAGATGGGTTCGATCGCTCCGTTGGGCGCGACAAACTCCGGGGACACCGCGAACACCAACGCGATCAGGCCTTCCTCCGCGATCTTCTGCGCGTAGTACCCGAGCGCGCCCGTGGACGTGGACGTGTTGTTAGTGCCGCAGATGCCGAAGCCGTGTGTTTTGGCCTTGTCGATGGCCATGTCCATCGCCTTGTGGATGACCACCATGCCCGCGTTCTTGTTCCCGTTGAGGCACGCGGACAGCTGCGTTTCGTGTTCGACGTGGATCGGCGACGCGGCTGGGTCACGCGCGATGCCCTTCGTGGTCACCTTGATGATGCCCTGGTTGTTTCCCCTGAGCTGCGCGTACATCATGACGTCGAGTAAGACGGCGGTTTCGTCGTCGTCGTAGCCGTAGGTCTTGATGGCGCGCCTGCACGTCTCGGTGAGCTCGGTGAGGGGCACGGAGACGTTGGTTGACGGCGGGGACGACGCGGGTTTCTTGCCGAAGAGCGCGCGCGTGACCACGGACCCGCGACGAGGGGCGGCGGTCGCGCCATTGGTCCTGACCTTGACCCTGCCGGAAGTCGACGAGTATCCATTGAGGAAAGACGCCGCGCGGGAGAGTGGGGTGGCCCGGGGTTGGTGAGCCGGGTTGGGTGCCGGTGCGATGTCACGAGCGGCGGCGGACGCGCGGGTCCTGCTCGCGGCGGCGGCGGACGGGTTGGCCGTCACGGCGGCGAGGGCGTGCCTGAGCATCGTGCCCGAGATTCTCTCCCCCGATTATCGCGTGGGAACTTTTTTCATCTCGAGACTTCAGTTTCGGGACTGCCGAATGAGAAACTCGTGGGACCCCTTCTTGCGAAAGGAATCTCGTGACCTGTGAACCGTGAAATGTCGAGTAAAGTGGGGCTCTGGGGCTCAAAATGGCCTCGTCTATTTATTTGTTTAATTTTCTTCTCCTGGTAACTGTTTGCATGTGTGACGACTTGACGATCAAACCCATAATGAAACATACTGTGACTAAATACATGTTGGAAATAATTTCGCATTTCCTCTGACTGAATCTCATACACAAATCTAAAATCCACCTGTCCCGTTCAACCTGAGGCTCTCCTGCGTTGAGCGCGATGAAACGCCGGATGTCAGCCGAGGAAAAGCGGCGACTGAACTCAAAAGCGACGGATCGACCGAACCTTCCGTCACTTTCCCGCACCACTTCCACCTTCCACCCAAAAAACCAAAGCAAAGATGTCCGCTCCCTCCGCTATGTGCACGGTCGAGACCGTCAACGGCCGCGAGTACAAGGTCCGCGACATGGCCCAGGCTGACTTCGGTGAGTAGAAGCACATCCGGGAAAAAGTTGCAATCGCCCCGAGACGTGGCCGATCGCGGGTCCCCCTCGCGCGGAGAACGCGCCGTCTTTGCCGGCGCGACGCGTTCGACGCGCCGATCGAGCGCGTTTCGAGTGGTTGGCGTGTTACCCGACATGTCCAGCCCGCTCGTGC
>Ga0302114_10000133_pt1 | contig 53969 bp, 28 predicted proteins | sample AG5_Surface_MG_FD_203107 | JGI IMG/M metagenome (GOLD analysis project Ga0302114, IMG submission 203107) | Marine microbial communities from Western Arctic Ocean, Canada - AG5_Surface | ecosystem: Environmental > Aquatic > Marine > Oceanic | place: Canada: Western Arctic Ocean | collected... | reverse complement strand
TATCAATAAACTTCATAAAAATTCGAAAGAATCAGTTTTAGTTCGTATCTATTCTACAGAAATATCGTCGTATTTACGGCTACTACCAGAGCATTTAAGCAAACGTAACCTCCAGATTTACGTATGATTTTAACAGTCAAACGGTTAGGCGACGCTTCGGCTTCCATGTATGAGAGCAGTATGATCTATTAAATCCTCGATTTGTATGGGAGATTTAACTTGAACTTTTGGCGGTCTAATTATATTCGCGCACAGAGCAAACAGTCAGAGTCTCTACAACACAGCTACCATACATATATACTAGATATATATGAATATTCGGCATAACGAACGAACAGCGAATGATATTGCCCGAGCGATAATAATACGCCATTTCAGAACAAACAAGACGACGATTGTTAGCTGGAAGAATAACTGCATCTAGGCTTGGACAGAGAAGGAACTCGGATGCCTGTCAAGTTGACCGCTTCGCTTACCCTCGAGTTGCAATGCATAGGACGTGGCCGCAACTTCTTGCAGTCGCACGTGCTTTCGTTCGCCCTTCGTGACTCACCCTGCGCAGCCTCCAACCCATCACAGCACACCAATATTCGACCTTGCAGACTTTCTAGGAGGTCAAGTGCGCAGATCACGAAATCATCAACTCAAGAGCATCGCATGAAAGTTGATGACGTAGATGAAGAGCAGCTCGCCTTCAGGCTTCAAGGTTTGTAACTTCACTGGTCGGGCTGACAACTTCCTGACCGAAACGTAAACGCTTTGCAGGACTTGGTCTCGAACTGCAGGGTTGTATCGACACAGGAAGCTATGCCGCGATTTACAAAGCAAAAAGCACGGGACATCCAAAGAACTTGCAAAAAGGTATCGTGAGCACTACTACAAACAAATCACTGCCAGGAGTTTCTGGCACTGTCTTTGCTGTCAAAGTCCTGCGCTCTTGCATGATGGACGCTGATTCAACTCGTGACTTTAGACGAGAAGCGCTTCTTTTGGGACGAGTGGATCATCCTGGGATTATAAAGTTGTATCACTATGGGAAAGTTCCACAGCCATATATGGTGGGAAGTTTGATTAACTTTGTGTTTCTTTCCTTTTGACCACGTGCGTCGGATCCCGTTCAGCACATTGCCATCTCTTAGAATCGACCAAAATATGTCATCTGTACCCTTTCGTGCGGTCACTGAGTTCTGTCAAGGTGGTAATTTGTGGAACGCACTTCGTTGCAATGAAATCAAGGTTGACACGTTTCTGAAGACAATTCCTGGTGACATCACTCTGAAACATGCGGTTTCAAAAGGAATGCCTTTACTCGACGTTTCCTCTATAGCAACAGATATATGCCACGCACTAGTGTATCTTCATCGAGCAGGTTTTGCACATCGTGACATCAAAAGCAACAATGTGCTCCTTACATGGTGTTCAAAAGAACAGCGCATCTGTGCTAAACTATGTGACTTCGGGACTGCCGCACCGGTAAACAATTTGCCACGTCGTCCAGCAAAGCCAAAATGGGGTGGGTTTGAGCGATTTTTCGGTTTCTCTGGCAGTTGGCAGCCTATTGGAACAGTTCTCTGGATGGCCCCCGAAATGCTCGAGCCTCCTGTTGAAGGATCTGTTCCACCAGAAGGATACTCTGGTGAAAAGGTAGATATCTATAGTCTTGGCGTTGTTATCTGGGAACTCTTCGAATGGCGCACTCCTTGGACCGGGGAAGAAACTATTTCGAGGAAAGACATCATCGATGTTATTGTCCATCGAGACCAAAGATTGCCCATATCAAGACAATGTGTTCCGAAACTAGCTCAGCTGATGTCACTGATGTGGACCCGCCGTCCTTTTGACAGACCCAGCTCAAGGGAAGTGTTGTCAGAGCTAGAAACAGTTGGGTCTTCATGGGACACCCTGGAACTCTTCACAGACGTTCGAGAGCTTGCGCGTGTCAATGGAAAGGCAATAATTGAGGCGCTTGAGGCGTCATCCACGAGTAAAGGTAACGGCGTTCAAGGAGATGCAGAACAAGAAGAATATTTTCATCGTGTAGGAAATTATGACGCCAAGTGTTCTCATCAAGACATCCATGGCTCAGATACAATCAGATTTCCAAAACGGACGGATGCACCGAAGCGAAATATGCAAAACATAGATGCTGTGCAGCGCATGCGAGACGAGGGGATTTCAGAGGAGCAAAAGGATTCCGAAACAAAAGAAAAAAATACCAATATGAATACAGATCTCACAACGGGACACGAACCCGATCCCACAGGCGATGCAAATATTTTAGGGTCCGTCGGATCTCTGTCTTTGTCAGATCTTGACGAGGAGCTAATCCTGATGTTGTTTCGACGTGTGCATTTCATGACCTCTGATGAAACGGTCGTCAAGGAACTGGAAAATTTGCGCTCAAAACTAGCCAAACTACAAAGCAGCGTTGGCAAGCTCCAATCACGAACCAAATTGGATCCATTCGCTGCCTTCACAGCAGATGCTCAACATAAACAGATCGAGAAGCTGACAAACAAGATTGATTTACTCACAGCACAAGAGAAAGAAAAAGTATGGCGCTTTACCCGGGAGATCCTGCATCAGCAGCTGATTAAGGCAGAATCAGAATACACTAGATGGCAGCGGAACTGTAGAAGTATACAGCGGAAAGATGGAAAGTAGGGGCTCGCGAGAACAGGGGTTCAACTAGTGTTGCATTTAAAAAAAGAAAAATCAGGCATTCAAGAAAAGTTTTGTATGCTGATATCATTATTTGATGCCCTCATATGGGCTTAATCCTAGCTTGTTCAGAATTTTGTCGTCTGCACCCTTTGAGATCAAATAGTCACTCAAGGCATTAAATCCGTAAGCTATGCAATAGTGGAGCCCTGAACAGCCCTGCTTATTTTGTGAATTTATTTGAGCACCATGACGAATCAGCGCTTTGACTATGCGCGCATTGCCATTCTGACAAGCAACTATGAAAGGAGAGTTTCCGAATTGGTCTCGCCCTTCTGCTGGGCACCCATCCTTCAGTAATTCGATGACCTAAAATGTCAAAAATGTAATAATGGATTGAACACGAAGTAAGCTAAACAAAATAATCAAATTCACAAATAGATGGCGAGTTTGTTGTCGATGACAGCTGACCTGTTTATATTTCCCATGTCGGGCATATGAAAAGAGATTGCGGAAATCTTCTGTAGTGAAGCGACGGTCTGTGTGCGGCACTGCTGTCGACTGTTGTTCCATTGCACGAATTCTGGTAGATCCTGAAGAGTTGTGGTTGTTGACCGCCTGCATCTATATATTGAAAAACAAAGTTAGTCAAGAATTTCCGACACAGTAAGGTGAGGTAACCAGCGAGTTGCTATGTTTGGGAAGCAGATCAATGCGTGCCTTTAATGAGTGGGTATGCGAGTTTGTTTGAGAGTTTGTTTCATTTTGCGCAACGTGGTGACTTTTCTGGTTTCCGGTTCTGCATGGTCTTGAGGAATCCCCCCCAGGTTCTGCCTGATATTTGAGATGACCTGTACTCTCGGGAGGGTTGGTCTTCTCGATTAGTCGTCGAGCGGCAGATGTCCTAATATTTTGGCCTGGAGGAGTACGAAAGTCAACACTGAAACTACTCTTCAATTCCTTTGCATTTTTTCTCTCTGAATCAAGTGTAAGTCTTGATGAATAGTGTTGTTCACCATTCAAATGCACCAATCCTCTTCTAGTCTGTTCTACGAGATCAGGATTCACACCGCTGCGAAATCCATGGTTTTTTTCAGTGAGCTGCATTCCCTTCAGTGTCAGACGAGGAACTGTGTGAGTGCTGACAAGACAGAAAGACTGCTGTTCGGGCGCTTCATCACCAGAATCGTCATCAATAAAATTGCTTGGCAACCCTTCGTTTCTTAACGCAACAATTTTTGAGTCAGGTGTCTGCAGAAACGGATCACTCTCACTCGAAACAACATGTGAAGTTGTCGCGTGATTTTCAGGATCCGGACTGTTTTTTTTTTCCTCTTGATCAATTTCAAAGGTGTCATCTTTCAAAGAAGGATTGCCAAACGTAGGCTTCTTCAAAGTGCACTCATTCACGATCGTGCTGTCTACTCGATTTTCCAACAAGGCGCAAGCGGCAGTGAGAAGAGCTTCGGCTGCGTGCTCAAGTTTGCTATCACCGATGATGGCACGATCTCTATCTAAGCATATGTTTTCAGAGCTTGAGCGGGAATACGTACATGGATTTTGCCAACATCCTGGAATTTTCTGCAGGCCAACGCGATTATTTGAGAAAAACTCACGATTAGATGCGCATCCTGACAATGTTGAGGTCATGGATTCGCGGACATACGACCTCACTTGCTTTGATTTGTTTGGGTCATTTACTGCGCATGCCATAAATAACTCCGGAGGGCCATGTGCCTGGTGGAGTTCATCATGGGCACATGGTTCTCTAAGAGGACCGTGCCATGGTGCACCGCTATAATCTGCGCAGTATAGGTCATGATGTTTGCGTCGAAAGGCAACTGTGTTTTCTGGGCTGTATCGTTCAGATGCAATCACATGTGGCCTGCTTGTAGCACGAAGAAAGACGCTTGGTGAGAGGGATGAACAAAGGTCCTTTTTGACGTCTAACGTGGTGCAACCTCCATCAAGTGTCACTCGCGGCTGCAATTGAGGCTTTCCAGAAGAGTATTCTGTCAATTTTGTTGCAGTTGTCTCATCTCGCATAAGGTATGCTCTTGACTCACCAGCAGCAACTTCCTGACCATTTGGCGCGTCCTTGAAATTGGATTTCTGTTTGTCTTTTGCCTTGAGCTCGTGATTAGAAGCACGCTCGTGCAAGAGAACTAGTCGATCTCGGCGTGTGCAGGTCTTCTTTTGCTGCAGGAACTTCAGCTGAGATTCAAACCACTCTGTTAATTCTTCCTCTTCTTTCACGTGCTGTTCTAACAAGTTTTTGACGTTTTTTTCGCTTGCGCTTCGCTGTGCCTTTCGGTGGGATAATAATTCGTCTTTTTCTGCCCTCTTGATCATCTTGCACGAGGGTCACACGAGAAGTTGTTCAATGACAAATATAAAACTCGAATGAAGTAATAATGACGCCTAATAGGAGGCGTTTGCAAGATAGGTGCCTGCAAATACCTTCAACTGTTGGTAAGCTTCCCCGTATTTTTTACTGGTAAGGAGCGACTGCTGCCTCTCTCGAAGGGATAGGATCCCACCTGATGCGATCCTGGCCTCTGACTCAAGGCCTTTTATTTTCGATCGCAGCAACAAGAACTGTTCTTGGTGTCGATTGCGAAGCTCGTCCCTCTGTTTCTGCTTCAGCAACAGCCATGAGTCCATACTGAAGTGAGAGGCACCTTCGAAGGTCAACGATAGGATATGGAGCTAAAAGTTTTGATACTTAATTACGTAATAAATAAATAAAGTAAATAAAAAGATATCATAAGATCTTATATTTATATAATATATGTATATATATATTAACCACTTGCGCGATTGATTGAAAAACACTTAATCTTATTATGATCTAGCTAGCTAGCTACTAGCTACCAAGGTACTAGCTAGCTAGCTAGTATATACAAGTATGAAGGGTATGGTAAAGAGAGTCTGACTGTTTACTCTGTGCGCCATTATAATTAGACCGCCAAAAGTTCGAGTTAAATCTCCCATAGAAATTGAGGTTTATTAGACCATACTGCTCTCATACATGGAAGCCGAAGCGGCGCCTAGCCGTTTGCCTGTTAAAGTCATACGTAATTCTGGAGGTTACGTTAGGTAAAATGCTCTGGTAGTAACCGTAAATACGACGATATTTCTGTGGAATAGATACATACGGATTAAAACTGATACTTTCGTATTTTTAAACATATGATATTTTTATGTTCTCCCCTAACATATTTTCAGCTGCGCTGTATTTAAAATTACGTAAAATTATTAAAATCTTAAGATCTTAATCTTAAGATCTTATGTATTTTTTATATTTTTTCAATATACATGCATATATACATGCATCATCATTTTATCTAATAATGATATTATATTTGTTTTGAAGTTTGGCGCGTGGCGCATGTCAGTATTTGCAACCGACCGGCGTTATAGCGATAATGGTATATTAGTTTCGTCATAGCTTGCGGTAGGTCTTACACGTGAATTAATTTACTTTATTTATTTGGAAAATAGATGAAAATAGATACGTACTACGTACGTAATGTATCGTAATGTTATCGTAATGTTACGTATTCTGGATTTCAACACCTTAACGACAAAACATCGCTGTAGAACACGTTCAGAACGCTCAAAGAGCGCAATACTTCTTGACAATGATGCGCGACACAATCCGAGGTCGCCCTGCGTGTTTTGCGCCCAACAGCATCTTTGCAAGCGGCTCAGCGCGCTCGCCGTCCTGACGGGGCCTGACTAGGCGCCATAGGAAAAAAAACACGACGCGGAACGTGCCGGTATTTGCGACCGACCAGTAATCGTATGATGATGCCGACCGAAAAGTCAACGATATAGCGAGCTAGCGTCTATTTAATATCTTCGTTTATTCCACATTACAAAGTATTCACCCTAGCTAGCTAGCTAGCTATCTACACACTCTTTATAAATATATATATATGAAACTGAACATATTTATTCCATATCGTCATAAGCGTCCTTCTTTGGACCGGCCCTTGCTTTAATCTTATATATTATAATATCAAATTCCTTGCTTGCTTGCTTCGTTCGTTCATTATTCGAAGATAGTTGTTATTAAGATCTTAAAACTTTTATTTAGATAAACCCTACATCTATTCATCAGCTGTTTCTCATTTTAGAGAACACCTTCGAAGGTAATATACATTATCAAACTCTCGATAAAAAAGATAATTCGATGATCGACGGGCAAGAGGACAAAGGCCTTCTCCACCGCACGTTTACGGCCGAACACTGCCAGTTTCTGGCCACCCTACTCTGACCGATAAGAAGCAGCGATAGTTCATTGATACGCGAGCTCGCATTGACCGCTGTATCTGCTATCCGGATAGTATTGTCCACCGACCATTCACTAACACAGTCTGCCGTGTGACGTGGCTGCCTGCGGTGCCGAGGGAATTTAATTCGAACTCAAACGTTCCTCCTTCCTTAAGGCTCGCAATGGCTCCACGCGAAAACTTGAACTCTGCGGGCGATGCCGATCCAGTTAACCGCGTCGGAGCAGCGGCCAATGATCGCACTCCAACTCGCAAGTACACATTTAATGAGGTTGAGAAGCACTCGACACCTGACGACTGCTGGCTGATCGTGCACGGCAAGGTTTATGACGTCACTGCATTCGTCCCCAGGCACCCGGGCGGCAACATGATTTGGGTGAAAGCCGGCGGTGACTGCACACAGCTTTTTGACTCGTACCATCCCCTTCGAACCCGAGCTACACTGGAAAAGTACTACGTTGGAGAGTTGCAGCGCACGTCAGGTGATGAGGACAAAATACTCACTTACGAAGATGATCTGAAAGATGGCAAGTTCTACCTTGACTGCAAGCTTGCCGTGGAAAGATGGTTCAAAGATAGCAAGAAAGATCCTCGGATACATCCGGAAATGTATACCAAAACTTGTATCATTCTTCTGGGCGTGATTATTTGCTATTATTGCAGCTTTTTCCTCCCGGCCCAGTTACCTGTCGCTTTTATTTTTGCTGTCGCCCACGGGGTTTGGAAGGCTGAAATTGGCGTCTCCATTCAACACGATGCGAATCACGGAGCCTACGGAAAATCGCGATCTTTCATGCATGCCATGCAACTTACCCTCGATATCGTTGGTGCGTCTTCGTTTATGTGGCGCCAGCAACATGTTGTTGGTCATCATGCATACACAAACGTCATACAAGTGGACCCAGACATTCGATGTGCCCCTGAGAAGGACATTCGCCGCATCAATGAATGTCAACCGCACGAGTCCTATCACGCTTTCCAGCACATTTATCTTGTTTTTGCATATGGACTATTGTCGCTGAAAAGTTGTTTCATAGACGATTTTAACGCTTTGGCCAGCGGAAAAATTGGTTGGGTGAAAGTAGCCAAGTTTACAAAGCGCGAAGCAGTGGCTTTCTGGGGAAGTAAGATGCTTTGGGCGTTTTATTACCTTTACTTGCCGATCAAATACGGCATCCATTCTACTGGTAACACTTTTTTACTCATCATTGTCACTGAGTTCATCACCGGCTGGCTGCTTGCGTTCATGTTTCAAGTGGCACACGTTGTTGGTGAGGTGCGATTTTTCAACCTGACAGAAGGCGGCAGGATAAAACTCGGTTGGGGAGAGTCCCAACTCTACTCAAGCGCAGACTTTGCTCATGGAAGCTGGTTTTGGACTCATTTCTCAGGTGGACTTAATTACCAAGTAGCCCATCACTTGTTTCCCGGTGTTTGCCACTGCTACTACCCAGATATTTCCCCTGTGATCCAGAAGGTCGCGAAAGAACACGGACTGGACTACTGTGTGTATCCCTCTTTCTGGGCTGCTCTTGTCGCTCACTTCAGGTACCTGAAGTTTGTCGGCCAAAAAGCGGCAGTGCCCTCATTACAGACAGTAGGTTGACAGATACGATTTACCTGCACGATCGTAGTTTGTCAACGAAATACTCAATTTACTGAGCACGTATTAGAAATTCAATCACCAAAGTTCTTCGTTTGAAATTGGTGCGCACAGGTAAGCTGCAGCGTCTTCAAGACGTCCCAAAAGAAAGAGTTCGCGTAAAGGAATAGTGAAGTATGAAGCTTAAGCAAGGTAGCTTTTTCCCCAGCCACCACACGCCGCCATAATAATAAGCAAATTAGAAAATAATAACTAATAATATATATGATCTTATTATTATATGATATTCGGCATAGCCGTAAATTACACGACTCAATGTCATCAACAACACATTGAAAAATGTCCGGTTCACCTGGTATCGTTAATCAAACACCACGGTCTATTCGTTCCATACATTGTCACCAATTTTACACCCAATCCAACATTTCTTTTACCTCTTTTAACTCGTAAATCTTGGTTTACCTCTTGACACACGTCACTGAATCCAAGGGTATTTTTTCCTCAAGCTACATGTTACTCGATCCAATGATTCCTTTATTTATCTTTTATCTGGTATCGTGTTAAAAAACTAAATACGCAGGTCCGAAGCTTACTATCTATACTTCACACCTTCGTAATAAACACGGTTGTTAAGCGCTTCAACCACACTGACTACTCACGGTTTTCTTTTCGTATTAGCCGTTAACCGCATCGCCTGCGCCGGACGCGCGTGCGCCGGACGCGCGCTCTCGTCCCGCGCGCCGCGCAGCGTGGCTATGCCGACCACCTGGGAACGGACGCACCACGCAAACCCCGACGCACGCCAACACCCACACCACACACCCACTCTCCGGTCTCTGGAGCCTTATTTATAATTATATATTAATAATAATGACGAACGAACTATATATCTACGTAACACGTTACTAAAGAAGCCATATTAATATATATTATATTATGATATCACCATATGCATAACTGATGTCTGAACCCAGTTTTTTCTCGAGGATTTTGAAAAGCGGATATTCGCTGGACTTTTTCGGTCTTTTGCATAGAGCAAACATCGACGACCATTGCCCGGAAATTAAAAGATTCCTTTTACGAAGGTATTCTATATACCGGTATTTATATATTTAAATATACCTTCATATATTAAATAATCGTCACGATACTTTATTTGTGATCAAAGTATCTGTATATATGTAATACACCACTTTCCCTATATCGTTGACTCGCGGTCGGATCCGAATTCCGGTCGGTTGTAATATATTTAGGGTCGCGCATGCTTTTTTTCCCTTTGGCGCCTAGTCAGGCCCCGTCAGAACGGCGAGCGCGCTGGACCGCTTGCAAAGATACTGCTGGGCGCCAAACACGGAGTGCGACCTCGGATCGTGTCGCGCATTATCGTCGAGGAGTGTTTCGCTCTTTGAGTGTTCCCAACGTGTTCTACAGCGATGTTTTACTTTGCCTCAGGAAATCAAGAAACAACGGTCTAAAATGTACGAGATTCGCTGCCATATACATTAAACCGTCAGTTCTTGAGTCGCGGTCAAAGTCTTCTAGTTCAGCTGCAACGCAATATCCGACGACGCGAACTCGGCAACGTTGATACGCACTACTGATGATGACGTCCTCCGTGTTTGGTGCCGAACAGCATATTGGCAAGTGGTCCAGCGCGCTCGCCGTCCAAACTAGGCCATAGGAAAAAAAACACGCGCGACCCTAAATGTTTGGCGCGAAGCGCGTGTCGGTATTTACAATGTTCGTATGGTAACTCCACTTCCGACCGAAAGTCTCAACGAAAGTCAACGATATAGGGAATAAGTGGTGTATTGATTAAATGGTTTATTAGATAGTTTACGTTAAGATTATTGTAATTGAATGCATACTAAGTACAATTAACCATCCCTCTGAGGCTTTGCCGACCAACATGGAGCGAACCTCCGTCCCTCGTTCGATCCTGTTGGATTATTCTATTAGGGCATTTATATGTTATATAAACTCATTTAATTCACATATGATGATTCGACATGTCAATATATCAAAATAAATACCATCCGACCAAAGCAAGCAACCGATAAATAAACGTAGACTACGTATGTAGTACGCAACCTCGCTCATCAGTCTCATCATGTTTTAATTACCTTCGGGGTATTAAATAAGTCCGTACATGGGGGCATGTTCGGATACACCTGGGAACGGACCCACGCAATCACGATATTAATCTTAAGATTTCTTTTTTCATCAGTACGTATTACGAAACCTTATTATCATATACCTTCGAAGGTATATTTAATAATAGGTACAATCAAGTAGTGCTACCCCTTGGTATTATTATTTATGGCCTCCTGAAAAGTGGCTCTGTTTCAAGGAGCCGATCGTTTCTTCCAGCTTAAGATTGCAGCTTATGAACGCTTCAACAGCCAATTTCTTGACTGAACAGCTTCGTTTGCGAAATATTCTTCTGAGCAAACGTCGGTACGATCCAAAATGATAAGCAAGGATCAAAGCGAAATGTTACGTTTTCTCCGCGTCGCCGAACTCAGAAAACTACTCAGCACGTTTCGGCTCACGAGGAGCGGAAAACGGCAAGACCTTTTGCGGCGGTTGGAGCAGTTGTTCTCAAATCCTGTGTTAGTGCAGCAGTGCGGGGGTACAAAATTCGTTGAGGACAGAATAGCTTGCCACTACAACTGCATCAAAGGTTTGCCCAAGATCACAAAGCACGGAGGAGCAACGTGTGACCCGGAACCACTTCGAACGGGTAAAAATAGGATGGCTGCCGGGAATGCGTCGATGTATAGTACTCCGACGTCCCTGACAGTAAATTTTCGCGATCTTAACGGAAATGACGCAGTGATATGGGCACGTGTACTCGCTTCCGATCCTTTTTGGGCACCGATAGAAGAGCTCAACCAGCCCGGGGCTTCTGGAATGATTTTGCCTCCGACGCGCCTTACATTACGACCAGGGACGCACCTGCAGGTCCTGGACAGACCTTTTCATCTGAATTCCCTTCAAATGAACCTTTTATGCAGCGATTCAGATCGATACCAACTGCAGATTGCGTGTGTCCTTCTTGACGATCCCGTGCAAACCCGACTCCACTGGCCTTTCTTGGCAAACGTGAAGGTCAATGGCAGGCCACGAGCAGTGATGGTAATATCAATGACACCCCTTTACAGATATCCGTCCCTGTCTTTCTAACTTATTCTGACTACTTGGCTTTTGTTTCTGTCCATAATGATGGTATCGACAACCAGGTCGCTCTATCGGCAAAGCGGGGCGGGATCCACCAGTGAGTTTAGAAGCAGGCTGCGTTGTTGAAGGCACGAACAATCTATCCGTGCAGGGGCAAGACCATCGCTCGTTCTGTGTAATCATTCGCATGGTTAAGTTAAGATCTTTGAGAGAAGTCAGAGACATGGTCCCTATGCCGGTACCATTTCCGTTGGCTAGGTCCCTGCTTGAGCAAACATCATGTGGAGGTCATGATCAAAAGGATCAAGACGATGACGTGATTATCCAGGATAAATCAGTTATCTCGCTGAGGTGCCCGATCTCTGGTCAGATCTGCAGAATACCTGTAAGGACTCGACACTGCAAGAGTCCAGCTGTTTTTGACCTTGACACTTTTCTGGAGCTCAACTCAAAAGTACGCAAATGGATCTGCCCACATTGCGGCGCTACCGCTCAGCCGCACGAAATAATCATTGACGGCTTCCTTTCGCGTATCATGGGGGTAATACGAGCCTGGGAGCAAGCCAATCCAACCGTTGCTTCAAATATTGACCGTATAGAAATTAGTCCGACTGGATGCTGGCGCGTGGTTTGCCCAGTTGCCGGTACTCTCCCTGAAACATGGTTTTCCTCTGAAGCTTTGAGCGGAGTGGTTCTCAGTCAATCTGGCTTGATACTCCACGTGCCCCCCAAACTAACAAATACTGTTGGAAATGGATGTTATATTGCTGATCATGCAGTGCTGTCTCCAGGTTCAACCAACCTTGGGAAGGAATTTATAGATCAGAAGTTGACGGCTGGTCATGTCATTGAAAGTGATAAAGTTACACAGCCAAGCCATGATGAGAGAGAACCAAATCAGTGTGAGATTTCCGAGGTTGCAGTTCTGGACGACGTGATTGTCATATCAGATAGCGATGATGATCAGGATGATTCCAAAAATAGCCATGTCGTTGCTACGACCATGCCCTTAGTGTCTACTACGAACACGAGCCTACAGTACCTGCAAGACCACAGTTTTGGAACTGCGACAAAATGTGACTTTGGGGAAGACCGGATGCCAGGGGTTGCACCACCACTGGATTCTTTGCAAGCTGCTTTGGCTGCAGTTGGTGAACAGCGACTGCTTTATGATTTAGACAAAGGAAACGTGAAGACAGGCAGCAATACGTCGTGTGCTCGAGTATGTCGCATACGACAATCCTCGTTTCATCCGGGTAAAGCAGCACATGCCACGAAATTCGATTATAGAGATACCTCTCGTCTCTTGAAAACGCCGTCGGGTACTTTTGACAAATCTTGCATGCTGTCGCATGATGCTGAGAAACCGGCAAAGAAAACTACAGACTCTGTCGGGACTACCGCCAATTTGAATCAACTCGACGTCTCCGATAGACAACAACCGGATCAGCTCTTGAGCTCGCGACCCGCCCTAATGTTTCGCTTCAGGCGTCCCCAGTATAGTCAGTATGTCGCTAAAGGTGCTCAAGACAACTCCGACAATGTGGGTGGCACGCTTACTTAAATAAGTATGTTGTTAATTTATTAGATTTACCGAATAATGATGACACTCCCAGCACAGCATAGCGCGCTCATTTTCGGAGCCGAAAATTCCCCCCTCTCGATTTACAGGCCAATCAAATCTCTTCATTTAGCTTCCAGACTCTTCAAATGTAGCGCCACGTCACCGCCTCTGCCCGATGAAGAAGAACCATAAGCAGGACCGCGTTGTGTATAGAATATACCTTCGAAGGTATACATCACGACACTTCACATTATTTCACGAGAGTTTTTGCGGAGTACCTTCGTACCTTCGTACCTTCGAAGGTACGAAGTACCTCCTTCGAAGGTACCTTGCTTGCTTCGTAAGTTTTCGAAGGTAATATTAATCTTATGTAGATAATCTTATGTATTCTACATAAGATTATGTAATACATAGCATACGAAACGTACGGAAAAAAACTCGTATTATTAAAATATTAAATATGATCATATATTAAATATCATATGATTATTATAGGTTATATTACATGTGAAGGTTATATACGAAGGTTATATTACATATGAATATTGCTTGCTTGCTTATTACTTGCTCGATACCTTCGTAATTATTTATTATTATTAATAAATTATTCATCATATTTTAATAATTGTTCGTTCGTAATGATAAATAAATGTTGTGATCTGGAAGTGATACAGTTTACGACGCAAAGTACACTTGATTGAAGGGGCGAGCACCGCGCGCACGCAGTCTCACCCGACCATAAATTTTCCCATGGAGACAGCAAATTACTGTTCCTGACTATCACTGCAACCAAAGTGCAAGGGAGGAAGCTCCAGTCATGGCCACGGCCAACATGATCACCGTCGGACCACTGGGCAGGTAAGTATGAGCCCAAATCGGCGTTCTGCGCAAATATATACTTTCCTCATTCTCATATAGATGATTATCGCTTATGGGTTAATACCAAGATCCATCTGCAGAGCATCGAATCGATAAATGTGATTCCCTGTGGTTGAATGATACGATGTTGAATGCATGTATATATTTAATTGATTGTATTTAATAAATACCATCGTTAGAACGAAGGTATAAATTATGATAAATTTGACTTGTCCGGCAAAAAATACCATCCAGTAATAATCTTATTAAGAATAAAAGAAATAAATTCAGAAAGAAGGGCGCTTGACAACATGCATGTTGGATTATTATTATTGATCATGCATGTATGTTCAATTTCGAATATAATAATGAAACCAATAATCTATTAAATACGAAGGTAATAATAATGAAGCCATGATTCCGTGATATAAATTTATTAGCCATTGCATATATATATATACTAGTCACTTTGCTGATAGCTTCACGTGTAAGACCACAAGCTATCTAGCTATGACGAAACTAATTAATAATAATATTATACTATTATCGCTATATAACGCCGGTCGGTTGCAAATACTGACATGCGCCACGCGCCAAACTTCAAAACAATATCATAATATTAAGATCTTTTATTAGATAAAATAATAAGTTTTAATAATAAACAGGAATGATATGGAATGATGCATGTATTAAAAATAAAATAAAATAAACATAATAAGGTTTTAATAATTTTACGTAATCTTAAATATAGCTGAAAATATGTTATTATTAGGGGAGAACATAAAAATATCATATGTTTAAAAATACCAAAGAATCAGTTTTAATCAGTATCTATTCTACAGAAATATAGTCGTATTTACGGTTACTAACAGAGCATTTTACATAACGTAACCTCCAGATTTACGTATGACTTTAACAGGCAAACGGTTAGGCGACGCTTCGGCTTCCATGTATGAGAGCAGTATGGTCTATTAAATTCTCGATTTCTATTGGAGATTTAACTCGAACTTTTGGCGGTCTAATTATATTCGCGCACAGAGTAAACCGTCAGAGTCTCTACGTCATAGCTTCCATACATATATATACTAGATATATATATATGATATGAATAATAATATATGCATATCATATCATATATACAGTAACAATAATAATCCGGTAACGTTATTTACATATGTACGTGGTTGCCCCTTGCGAAAATGACTAAGGATTTTTGGGTTCGCGGTCGGCTGGTTTGGGACAAGTTCAAGACGGAGTATTTGATCGATGGAGCTTCGATTTTGATAAATGGAGCTTCGGTTTTGATCGATAGAGCTTCGGTGAAAGAAGGGCTACATTCAAGGTTTGAAGCCGAATTTTCATCGATGCGTCGGTCAACTTCTACGTGTACCACCGCCTCTTTGGAAGACGCGTTAGCGTCGTTTTGTCGTTCACAAGTGGCGCGCGTGTGGAGACGACAACTACATGCACGACACGCGCAACGATAGCGAGAACGTCCCGTTGAGCAGTTGCCGTCCAAAGAACGGGAAAGCGCCGCACGTCGTTGTATGTCATAAATAAAGTAACAAACCATGGCGGTAAGGTGATGTAGTCGGTGACTTTTGCAAATTATCGGCTCTCGACCAATCAAAAGACGTACATTTCATCGAAAAAAACGGGTTGGAATGTTGTGCTAAATGTGACTTCGTCAGTGAACGATCCATGACTTGTCTACAAATAATCACGACTTTGGGTCGAGGCGGTCGGCTGGTTTGGGACGAGGTCGAGTTCAAAGAGTAGCTTAGATTTGAAGCTGAATTTTCATCGACTTATCGGTCAACTTCGACGTCGACCATCGCCTCCTAGGATGACGCGTTAGCGTCCTAGCTTCGTTCAGAAGTGGCGTGCGTGTGTCGACGACGCTTACGTGCATGCCAAGCGCAACGATAAGGACGTCCCGTGGAACAGTCGTAGTGATCGCACGGTGATTTAGTGCATGACCTTTATAAAAAAGCTCTCAACCAATCGAAGACGTGTGGGGTTGAAATAGCGCTAAACGGGTCTTCGTACTTTCGTACCTTCGAAGGTGAGTGTTTGGGACAGCTAGTCAGTTCACTGACGAAGTCACATTTAGTCCCACATTCCAACCCGGTTTTTTTGCGATCGTGTCTCGTTTTATTCGTCTTTTGATTAGTGGAGAGCCCGATCATTTGCAAAGGTTATACTCGTAGACAAAATCACCGTACGGTCGGTGAGTGATACTTTATCTCTGACTAACAACTATGTGCAACGCATTTCCGTTCTTTGGACGACTGCTGTTCAGCAAGACAGCCTTACCGTTGCACTTGGCGTGCACGCAGTCGTCGTGCATACACGCACGACACCTGTGAACGATAAAGCGACGCCAAGCCGTCTTCTGAAGACGCGATAGAGGACGGTCGAAGTTGACCGACATATCGGTTAAGTTTCAGTTTCAAACCTTTCAAAAAGACCTCGTTTCACCGAAGCTCCATCGATCAATACTCCGGTTAGAAAACCTTAACCCTAATTACAATCTCGAGCCCGTCCACCAGACTAGTCCCAAACAAGCCTCCCGCGAACTCCAATTCTATCGTTTCTCAATCACCAAGGGAGGCACCTACAACGGATTACTCGTCCCGAATTCATTCACTATACTGCCTGTAGGAACTCCATCTCACGTCCCTCGAAGACGAGTCGTTCGCCTGTCCGGATCGATGGTCTTATCACGACACTCATCGAATCGCCCGCAGACGCGTTACTTTACTCCTAGTGAGGTGCGACAACCACTCCTGTATCTTTCCGCGGGAAAGTGACTGAAAGACCACACACAGGTAGCTTCCCACAACTCGCGAGATGACTGTTGGGTATCTTTACACGGGATTGTATACGACTTGTCGCAGTCTTCTTTCGAGAACAATCGTGATGTACTGCAGCCATTTCTACGATTTGCTGGCGCGGACGTGTCGCACTTGCTTAACTCAAGCCACCTGCGCCCAACCGGAGGTCTACAAAAGGGGCACGGAATCAAAACATTTACAGAGCCAATCAATTGCCTTGAGATAACATACCCTCCATCTGGAGAGTTTCTCCATGCCATTTCGGAAGAGCCTCGCTGTAACTGGCAAGGTACGATACCGTGGTGGAAAGATGAAAGTCTAATCGTCGGCAGACTTTCATTAAGGGTGTGCAAGGTATGCATTAGAAACTCGACAACTGGACAGGAAAATGTTCTTGAAGTGCCTGGCGAAGAAAACATTGCACAAATCATGGATCGTTACTTAGAACACAACGCTCTTGGAGACGATTATGTTTGGAAGTGCGCGCGGACGGTGGCGGATGAAATTGTATTGGAAGAATTAGATTTCAGCCTGACGCTAGCGCAAAACGGGGTAATTGGAAGTGTCCTCGCCGACGAAAACCTTAGCATTTCCTCTATAGCATTTTTGCCTGTGATACACTTGCATATTGCTAATGATCTTTCGGTTCTGTGAAGATTATCCGCCACTCGAAATCCAGAGGGCAAATGTTCAGAGGGGGGGGCGGCACAACTTTTGAGCAAATCGCGTGCAGCGAATCGTATTTTCAACCCAGATATATTTTTATTGCACCAAAGATTCCGAGGATACCATCAACAAAAACAAACAAATCATTCATTACAAGGCATAGGCATTATTCTATCTGGAGCTCGCAAACTATGATGTAAGGATCCTTCAGTGGTCTCAAGCGATGAATGAAAAGATAGCAAAACATCGGTGACGTCTTCACCCATTCATTACATTCTGTGTTTCTTTAATTCAGCCCTCTGTTTCCTCTTTTTCTCATCACTGTCGGATGCATCTTCATCAGCAGCCATGGCTTCCTCCTCGAGCTCATCCCAGTCCATTCCATCGTGCTCGATGTCATCCTCACTCATGTCGTCATCTGCTGATTCAACAAGGGACTCGGTGTCACTGTCCTCATCTGAGTGAGATTCATCCTCAGATTCAGATGGTTCAAATTCAGACTCACTCTCTGCAGCAATACCATCTTCGTCCTCGTCGTCCTCGATCTCGTTGTTTAAGAACTCCCAACCCCCTGACTCTAGCCACTCATCGGGATCCTCCCTTATCTGCCTCAAAAGAGGCTTCCAGTTTAGGTTTGCTTTTCCCTCATAGTATTTGATATCAAGAGTGGCTAGCCATTGCTTTAAGTTGTCCAAGTTTTGAATCGGGATTTGATCTATCCTGTGAACATCTTTCGTGAAGTCTTTGAATACAATTGCCATGTCAAAGTTTTTTAGGTGAAAGCCGACGCGCTCAAGGTTTATGACCTCCATGTCCTCAGCTGATACGACCAGCGGAGGAAATTCAGTAAGCTCAACAAGGCACGTTGCCGTGGGCAGAATACGCACTGTTGACTTGAATGGAACGCCGTCGAATGCAAGATCGTGGTAGGGCGAGTCAAATTCAAGATCAAAGTCGGGGAAGTTTTTCTCCCAGATGTCCTGCACCTTCCGACAAAACCCAGAAAATTCCTTGTGAATGCGTTTCTCCCTCTCTCGGTCGCGCTGCTCTTCTTCGATTTCATCTGGATCGTACATATTCCTTCTGCCGCCGTCTAGATTCTGGACTGCCTCCATGACTTCCATATAAAACTGAACATCTTTTGTCTTTTTCTTGCCCACCATGATTGGATTGTGAAGGTGAAAGTGTATCAGAGTTTTTATCTCCTTTTTAGCAGGTTGGAAAAATGCAAATTTGATGTTGCTGTAGATGACGTCTACTTGCTCTTCAGCCTTGGCACCGACGTACCGTAGGCCGTTCGTGTGCGCCTCCAGGGTGCCTGCCTTTCTTCCTCCACGACCACCGAAAGTTGGGAGCATCCAAAGCCCTACAAGACGGTGTACCCTTCCATGGGACAACACAAGACGTTCTTGGCGCACAAGGGTAGCACGCTCGGCCTTCTCTGATTCCCTTTGTGTCACCATCCGCTTCAGTGCCCTTATCTCCTGGACGACATAATTCGCATGCTTGCTGTCGGAAGACCTATAAGATATTTCCCGCAAAAAGCAAAGATCTGGAAACTTGATATTTGCGGGGTAAGCAGCATTCGCTGCAACAGCCCCTGGAGCGAGAGGAGAGTTGAAGTTGATGCGAACAAAGCTCGCTCCCGAGTCTTGCGTGACACTCACACTCTTCATTGTCATGATGTGGAACGGGACCGATTGGCCGTGGATAGGTAGCAGGATAGACTCCGCCTCACGATCTACTGCAAGTACCAATTCTGCTGACCTTGGAACGGGAACAGCCGACGTGCTTGTGTATGAAGTAAAGTCTGCAATAGCACCACCCCAACCCCCTGTTGTTGCTGCTTGCTGCGCTCCTACAAGACGGGCGTGAGTCTCCCGGTTTTTTTTGTCAGCTAATGTCTCTTGCTTCCTGCGCCGTATCTCCTCGTGACCTGGTCCACTGAGTTCGTGTCGTGTTTTGGCATCCACAATAACGCCACCTTCTGCTACTGTGGCTGCTTTTGCCCTGCCTTGATCAATGATGCCAAGTTCCTCATTTTCGTCATCATTTATTTGATACGCAATGTCTTGAACATGTTTTTTCACATTTTGGGTAAGTATTTCAGGCGGATTTCCATTCGATGAAACTACAGCCGTGTCTGCAATCATGATTGCCCAAGAGCGCAATTTTGAGTTTTCTTTCACGTGGTTGTTTGTCAGATTCGCCAATCCAATTTGAATGTTGAAGCACTGGCCAGCTCTAATCTTATGCGCCGATCCCCTGAATTTGGGGCCAAGGGAAATGCTACTTTCCCTAAGTTCTAACCCAATTATGTGGCCGATTGTTTTCCCTAACATTTCGACAAGCTCTTCTCCTCTTCCATCAGGATCGGCCTCTAGCAGTGCCTTCTTGGCAGCATCATAAGGTGCAGCAAGGTCAGCTCCATCGATAAGCGCAGCAAGTGCTGCCTCCTGTGCGGCGGTAGCCGCGACATATATCTCTTCCATTGTCTTCGATGGATCAATCATCATCGTGCGACCAATATTGGCACAATACTGCATGTATCTAGCGCCTACAGAGAGGTGTACCACGCCATAGTGGAGTTTATTATCAGTGCTCTGCGCTGATAACTTGAGCTCATAGTCTCCACCAGACTGAACGATTGGGGGATAACATATGTCTACATCTTCCGCATGAAGATCCTTGAGACCTAAACTACTAGGCTCTAAAATCCGATCTTCACACTGCTCACTCAATTTAGCATGACTGATCTTCTGACTGTCGTTTACTATGTTTTCTACACGTTCAACCAGCCATTTCATAGCGTTTGAGGTCAGAGCGGCTGCCTTCCTGATAATGGGCTGTTCAGTATCATCCTTGATGCACATAGCATCGGCAATACCAGAGCTGACATCCACGATATCCACTCCCTTCGCTCTAAGCAAGCTTGTAGCATATTCAGTTAGGTTTCCTTCTTTCATTTCTTTCCCAATAACTCCAACTTTGAGTTTTTCTTCAACAATCAATGTTAAAAGATCACCAACTTGTGCCTTTCCATCTTCACCTTTTCGTTTATGGTGAACGATCAGCGTCAAACTCGTGTCGTCTGCGATATTCTCAGCGATGGAGTCCAAAAGCTTGGCTGATGTCATGAAATGAGGGTGAAACGAAGCTCTGGTCAGCGGAAACCCTTTCAGAGGAAGGTACAGAAGCTGAAGAAATAGGCGCTTGTGAAAAGCGCCGCGCGGGCTCTGAAGGAAAACGAACCTTTCTTACCACCGGTTACCACATGAATCTCTGTCTTGGTGAACAGCATCAAAGTATCCGGCAGCTCATACCCGAAGAGCCACAACTCAAGAGCAACGCTCTTCAGGTAGCGTAAATCATCTTCTGTATTGACGCCTGTTCCTATCAATATTCCAGTTGCACCATGCCACATGGTCTCGTTTCGGCTCCAGCTCGCCAACAGCTGCTTCAGACGTGAAGCGCAATGGAGTGTGTCGATGGTGGGTTCGCTCATTTTTTCCGGACCTCTCTGCACGCAAAAGTGCGCTGCAAGACAACATTTCAAACCTCTTCCGATCCGATCCAACACTAATAAAACTTGTTTAGTTATCAAGACGAGCGAGTTGCACGAAAATATTTTATTATTTATTACCTTCGAAGGTACCTTCGAACGAAGGTACCTTCGAAGGTATCATAGTTTGTTATTTAATATTTTATTGATAAAACGAATGAAGGTACCTTCGAAGGTATCATAGTTTGTTATTTAATATTTTATTGATAAAACGAAGGTACCTTCGAAGGTATCATAGTTTGTTATTTAATATTTTATTGATACACCATTCCCCATATCGTTGACTCCTTCTGGACTCGTGGTCGGACCGGATTTCGGTCGGTTGTAATAATTTAGGGTCGCGCCTTCCTCGACGTCGAACCGGAGGGGCTGATGGGGCGATTTCACGTATCGATGTGAAACTTCGCAGGGACGTGCGTCGGTGCCTTGAGCATCATGTATGCTTCTCAGATTACATAAAAAACAAAAGAAAGGACGGCTCGAGGTCGACCCTGCCAAAAGGCTCGCGACCCTAAATGCTTGGCGCGCAGCGCGTGTCAATATTTGCAACCGACCAGTGATCGTATGGTAACACCCTGCCGACCGAAAGTCAACGATATAGGGGGAATGGTGTATTGCAATAATTTTATTATCGTCATTGCAATATTTAATTTTTTTTTATAATTTTTTCATTTTCTAATTTTGACAAATAAACGCTTGGATTTTTGAAATGATGTCATGCATTGCAAGATCTATCGAAGATTGATCTATCATTTCGGGATGTGATTTGTTTTGAATTTTGGCGCGAAGCGCATGTCAGTATTTGCAACCGACCGGCGTTATAGCGATAATGGTATATTATTATTAGTTTCGTCATCGCTTGCGGTCTTACACGTGAAGCCATCAGCAAATAAAGTGACTAGTGTAAATATATACATACGCATGATATTACGAAGTACCTTCGTATGTATATATATGAACGAACGAAGGTGATAAATAAATAGGTACGAAGGTACCTTCGTTCAAATAAAGGTAAGTTTCATAATATACATATTTACTTGCTATTACTGTACAAAACCAAATAAACCGCAATCACTGATTAGGATCTCCCACACATGGGCAAATAGTTATTTTCGAAAATACCTTCGTTCGTACGTTTCTATCTTATTTATATTAAATAAGATCTTAATAAGAGTTTTTAATACATAATGAATCATAATGATGCATGCAGTAGTATAATAAATATACGATAATACACATATGATTATATAGTTTCACCAGTTTATTAATTAAAAATAATTACCTCACGCCTGCCTGTCATATCGATCCAGCACTGTTTTGTGGTGTTTCCACTGTATACAAGAGGTTCCGCATAGGATAAAGATTAAGCTTGTCGGTGAAGCGCCGAGGCTGGAAGTTCCAAATCCGCCTACAGAGGCGCAATACCAACCTTTTGCCGCGATCCGTCGGCCAAAGCTGGGTCACATTGAAAGACCTTGAACGTACTTTCGTTGCAATCCGCGGATATACATCGTTGCTCTGATGTCGTTTTCGCTTCCTGCCACCCGCAACCGCCCTTCTCTTCGCGGCGCAAACAAGTCGTTTGGTCAAGAGATAAGGCGTTCCGCAATCAGGTAATGCGCGTATGCAAAATTTGCTTCGGACCCACGCGTTGCTCAAGTGTTTTTTCAACGCTCACTCGTCAAGCAAACCCTAATACTTTCTTACCCGACATCAGAACGACTCCTGTCGAGGCTGTAGTCTGCGCCAAAGCCTTGAATGATGAGTCGCTGCAGTCTACAAGTGTTACCAGGTATCACGAACCGATAGCGTGACGCGCCACGCATCTTGGCAGAGGAATCGAAGCCTTGAAAGTCACAAACGTAAATGCACTAACTGTTGAACTTTTCAGGAACCATTTTGTTGCTCAGCAAAGTAAGGGTCCCTCCCCTGTCGTCATGGAGCGCTTCCAAGGCGTCGCAAGTCAGCTGATGAATCAGGTATGCAACATCGCTCGCATATATGCTTTGAACACAGATCCTCACATGAACCACAATGTGAACAGCGCATTATCCGCCTTGGCGGTGCAGTTGATGATGACAGCTGCAACCTCATAGTTGCACAACTGCTCTGGCTGGATGCAACGGATCCCAAAAAGGTGATGGCAGATCTTCTCAACAATCAGGCCTATCTCACAATGCTCACGCACTGACCAGGACATTACTATATATGTGAACTCGCCTGGTGGATCTGTGACAGCTGGAATGGCTGTGTTTGACACAATGCGTCACGTCCGCCCAGACGTTTCCACAGTTTGCGTCGGCCTTGCCGCTTCGATGGGTACGTTTTCGGTCTTGGCGTTCGGATGTCTACACATTTGCGTTCTGATGTTTGTCATGTTGGATGTTCTCTTTCCATCGGCGCCTTTCTTCTTGCCTCCGGTCAACAGGTGTGGACTTGAGCAATAGGCGAGTATATTTTACTGATGTCCAGCTAACAACCACAGGGAAAGAGATTCAGCCTTCCAAATAGTCGAATCATGATTCACCAACCTTTGGGTGGAGCACAAGGTCAAGCCGCAGACATAGAGATTCAGGCTAATGAAATCATGGTGAGATTTGGTTCCCAAGCTTCCTCCCAAACCTGTCTATTTCCTCTAAACAGCTTTACACAAACTCACTACAGCATCACAAATCAACTCTGAATGGCTATCTCGCTGAATTCACCGGCAAGCCACTGGACACTGTAAGACTTGTCACCTTGACATAATTTTCGTCGAGTCATTTCTGTTCTGACCATGGTTTCTGTTCTGACCATATGCTGCAACCCCAATCTGCAGGTGATGGAGGACACTGACCGCGACTTCTTCATGTCTGCCTTTGAGGCGAAGGAGTATGGATTGATTGACTCAGTCATCGAGCACCCGACTGATATTGCTGTTCGTTCATCCGGTATACCCATGTATGCAGGCGAGCTTTGACAGAAGCGGAGATATACTGCCGCTACACATATACAGTAGTTTTATTCTTTTAGAGAGCAATTTTAATTTCAAGGTGCCAGCACCCAAAAATTTGCTAAGATCACGCGCGATTTTTACATGGAAATCTAAATATAGTGTGTACCCGACTGCCAGTTTGACCGAGTAGACACGGTACAACATCGCATCGCTCAATGAGGGCGTCAAGGTGTTCCTTCAGTTCCTTCAGGGCGGAAAATTCCTTCACTTACTATTCATGCTTCGCTGGATGTGGCTTTGTGCACCGGTTATTGGGGCGAGCAATAGGATAGCAGCAGCACATGCAAGGAGCAAAGCAGCGAAAAATGCGTTCCATCCATACTGTTGGACCAGCAAGGAAAGTGGAACGCCGGCATTTGCAGCTCCCTGCGCGTCAAAAATACTCAGAAAATATTTCGTTTTGAAACAGTGCACAGAAAATACCAAGTATGCAATCCAACCCAGGAACCCTTCACTCGCTCCAACAGAACGGCGGCCAACAATTTCCGCCCCGCACAGCCCTGTGTATATGAACGCATCATTAGATGAAATGGTAACGCTACTTCCTCATGCCAGTCATCGGGCGTACCAATCAGCATCTGTGGTCCATATAAAAAGAAACCTATCATGAACACAATCAAGGCTTGTAGAATCGGGAGTCCTGAAGATTTTGTAACGAGTAAGCTCAGCTTTGTATTTACTCGATAGGAGCTTACCACTTGGGACGGCTTGGAAAGCAGCCAGCATCGCTGCGACGCCGATCAAGTATGCCATGACTACCTGAATCCGCTTTCCAACAGCACCTCCAGGTGAGGTAGCTATATACCAATCACTGATGCGACCTGCAATGAGGCTGCCAAGCAACCCACCGAGCTCCATACCAGAAACCCGGACCTACAATGATGTCAAAGTTGGATATGAGCGAGCTGAAGCATCCGAATCTGTGTGGAATCGCACCGCAGCGGCACCTGCATCCATGACGCCTTTCTCTTTTATTAGATAAAATACTGACCATGACGTGATACCCTGATGCCACGAGACTTCAGAATCTCATGCTTTGATGAAATCACATATCTCTCGAACGTCACCTGTCTCACGACATAAACACAGAAATACGTGAATGCAAGTCCCCTGATTAGCAGGTTGGAATCGTTGATTATGAGTACACGGGCGACATCGCACGCGAAAAGACGAGCATAGAAAATCACCATATAAATGGGTTTGACAGCACATTTTGAAACAAGTTATCGAGTAAACTTATGTTTCTCTCCTGAATGACAAACAACTTACGCAATCAAACTCTCGATAAGAAATCATGACGCACCGAAGCTCCATGGGCAGCAATATCGTCAGTGCTTTGTGAAGCAGTTTGAGGAGCTGTTGTGTTCGTTACATGTGAGTCAGAAAGGTTCTGGCGCTACATGCAACTTGCAATACCCTTGGTCTGCTCCACAGGAGAAAAGCCTCGTGCTTCAGGGGAGTCTTTCAAAGTTAGGATGATTAGTAATCCGACAGAGAGTGCGATTATCCCCGGGGCCCACAGTCCCCACTTTCTCCGCATGAAATTCTAGTAAGGAAAAACATATATGGAACTTTGAGAGCATAACTTACGTTCCATCCAAGTGTTCTAGCAGCTGTACCCGCGAGTATCGGGGCAGCAAATCCTCCCAAATTGTGGGCAATGTTCCACATGCCCTAGTAAAACGAGAAATAAGCATGCAACACAAAATGACCAGCATGCTCGAGCACCCACCCAATATGTTCCTCGTTCTTTTGCGGCGAACCAGGAGGTTAAAATCTTAGCACAACTTGGAGCACCAAAGCCTTGAAGGATACCTAACAACATGAGGATGCGACACAATGTAAGAAAATTCAGGTGGAAAGACCTTTGCAAGCGGCAGCAAAATCAATACAAATCCTACCATTGGCTGCCCATAGGAAACAGAACACGGGGAGCGTTGAACTTGCCCCAAAGGCAATGTTGACCTTTCAAAAGGAGGTCAGTACAGCAGGTTCCTCTCAAAACTGCAATCGATTCACTGAAGGGACGATTCACCGCACCAGACCGGTTGCTATCAACCCACCTCCAAGCATGATGCTCGGAGAAAGTACGTCACCAACAACGCCACTAACGAACTTGCTGCAACCATAACACAAGGGAAAAATTGAAGTGATAACCCCAATTGAAGTGATATCAAGACCAAGAGCAGGTGAAGCCACCATGGCAGGTGCCGTGAATGTCAAACTATTGCGGGTCAGATAGTAACACGCGTAGCCTATCAAAATGCTGCGATGCAGTTCGATGATTAGGTAAACTCCTTTTAAGTTGTTCAAAAGAAAACTTGCCTCAAGAATACCGTCGTTCGGACGAGGAGAAATCTATTTGTGTAACCACCCGACTCGCTCTCGAATGTCGGCAACGGTTGAGATGCCACGCGTGCGATGATTTGACGACGCTGGACTGTAGCAGTCACATGGCGGCAGGAATCATTGAACGGCCCATTCAAACAAAACTGACTTTGGTAAAGCGGGGTGATCAGCGACGGTCTGGCCGGTTTGTCAGCAGTGTTGAAAATCCGGAGTGTTCGTAGCCGTGGAATAGGTCCTCGCCCGAAACGGGCCCCGACGCGCGTAAGCTGAAGATCAGGATTTCGAGCGCAGATCATTTGGAATATATTTGTTTGCTCGCCGATAGCGCCGAGAGCTTAGACGAAAGGCACGGTGGGATGTCGTTGCTTCACTGTTTCCTTGTGAAGTGTTCTGTATGTGTGAGTCACTTTCGTTCGTGATTGAGTCATGATTTTTTCCTCATACATGTTTAATACTCGATCCAATGGTTCCTTTATCTTTTATCGGGTATCGCGTTAAAACTAAATACGCAGGTCCGACGCTTATTACTCATACCTTCGTAATAAATACGGTTGTTAAGCGCTTCAACCACACTGACTACAAAACAGAGCACCAACCTACTTTGCTGTCTGTCATCGGTTTCTGAATGTTATAAGAACCGGCGCACGCGCGTCCGGACGCGCCCCGGTCTCGTCCCGCGCGGCACGCCGCGTGGCTATGCCGACCACCTTAGAACGGACGCACCGCGCAAACCCCGACGCACGCCAACGCCACACACCCACTCTCCGGTCTCTGGAGCCTTATTATTATTATAATAATAAATCATGTTTCTTAATACTAATACTATATTTCCTGCGCACGCCACTTCGGAACGAAACACGACGCTAACGCTAACGCGTCTTCGTAGGTGGCGGTGGTCGACGTCGAAGTTGACCGAGCATCGATGAAAATTCAGCTTCAAATCTCAACTAAGTGCACTTCTTCATCGAAGCTGCATCGATCAAATCGTCTAAAAACTTAGTCCCGAACCAGCCGACCGCGTCGTCATTTCTGAGTCATAAATCGTGGATCATTCAAAAGGGAGGCACTTACGTATATATGTACGCAACAATATGTGTATTTATTTTCGTAATAATAAACACTTAATCTTACTTATTATTATTAAGATCTTATGACTTATTATTAATTGCTTGCTTGCTTATGCTTGCTTGCTTGCTTGCTTGGACGGAATTTTTTCATTCGTTATAACATATATTTATGAACGCAGAGCGAGGATCACATACGTGTGTGACATCCTCTAACGAAGGCACCTGGGTTCTTTGAGAGGGAACGCAATTATGATCGTCAGTTCCATGCGCTGTTCGCGCATACATGGCCAGCACTCTTCGTTTGTTACAAACCTCTTACGCCGAGGATGCGTTCGGAGACGTCTCGCCCGACAAGTCAAAGTCCGAACTTGTGACACCCTTGTTTACTCCTCAGCCTGTAAGCCCTCGACATTAGGGAGTGTTCCTAAAGGTCCGTCTCGATGAAGACAATGCAGAAGCAAACCTTCATACAGTATTGAGTGAAGAGTGCAATTTCGTATTGAATCCTTGTTGCTGCAGGCGACGGTCTACGGCAGATAGTCAAAGCTGCCTTTAGCGAGGCAGTGACTGCAGTATTATCCAAAGGAACCCTAGTCGATGTCAATATTTCAGAGTGCTCGGGCAACGTTATAGGGGACTATCAGGTGGCACCCCAGTTCACTCCATGTTTTCAACAAAGTTTAACATCTTTTCTTTCGTGCAGTGCAATAGCGCCATGCAGATATTTGCTGAGATGAAACAGAGCGGGGAAACGCCGTATTCTAGTCCTCGCTCCCTTGCCGAGGCCATCGTGGAGGTGAGCGAATGAATGTTCATGTACGCAAAGATAAACGTGATAGTTATGGTATGCGACTCCTAGGCAATTCCGGATAGAGATAATCTCTTCGCGCAGACTTCAGTTGCCGGTCCTGGATTCGTCAACGTAACTTTCTCAGCGGACTTTCTTGCCGCTCAAGTCCTTGAGACTGTGGTAAACTCTGCTGGTAAGCAGCCCGACTCATTTGTGTTGATATGCCGATCGTAAATGTTTTTCAACTTTAGATGATGGAAAAGTCAGCATTCAACCACAGCGAAATATGTCTCTCCCCAAGCTGGCCGTGGTAGACTACTCCTCTCCAAACATAGCCAAGGTGAGTTCTGCGTGCGCTTGATGCATACCTTACACTTTGACATTCCCTTGAATTGCAGGAGATGCATGTTGGCCACCTGAGGAGCACTATCATTGGAGAAACGCTTTGCCGAGCTCTTGAGTCTTTTGGAGTTGAAATAGTCAGGTGAATAATGACTTTTTGCAATGCGTGACGAACTTTGACCAAATACGTCCTCTGCGTCCTTTGAACCAGGTTGAATCACGTCGGTGATTGGGGAACGCAGTTTGGAATGCTGCTGACGCATTTACAAGACATGCAAATGGGTTCTAACTTTGCCATCACAGATCTTCAAGAATTTTACAAAGTCAGCCTTTCTGATCGGCGACAAGACCTCCTTTTCATAACCGAGATTGTTTGCAGGAATCAAAACTTCGGTTTGACAAAGACGATGATTTCAAGGTAATGAATGATCATGCAAAATTAAATATTGTCATTCATATTGACCAAAATAGAATATGAAGGCTAGAGCGCAGTCTGCAGTTGTTCTACTTCAAGCTGGCGATGGACAGATGAGGAAACTCTGGGAAGAGATCTGCGAGGTATGTCAGGCACCTATCATTCCGAGCTTCTGTGTTTTCATTGTTATAGTTTCTTAGATAAGCCGCCAGGATTTCGAAGAAATTTATAGTATCCTCGACATGTCCTTAATTGAACGAGGCGAAAGTTTCTATAATGACTTGATTCCTTGTGTTCTTGACGATCTTGTGAAGAAGGGCATTGCTGTGGAAAATCAAGGCGCCTTGTGCATTTTTGAAAATGAAGAATCCACTCCACTGATTTGCCGAAAGAGTGATGGTGGATTCAATTACGCCTCAACGGATCTAGCTGCACTTTGGCAGGTATTGAATGCTTTCCTGGCGTTGGTGTGATAATACCGTTCAATTTCACTTCTGTAGCGCGCGACCCAACTGAAAGCAGATCAGATTATATACGTGACAGATGTTGGTCAGGGCAAGGTGATTATATAACTTTCGACTTGTTTGTAAAAGTCCGCAGATCAGACCTTTAGCTTACTTTTGTGTTATCAGCATTTCAATGCTGTTTTTGATGCAGCCAATCGCGCTGGATGGCTAGATACAAACGTATGCTACGTTGAAACGCGCCCTTTCAAAAATCCTGACAGCTTTTTAAATCACTTATTATTAGCGAAACACAAAAATTAAGTTGGATCATGTTGGATTTGGTCTGGTCATGGTAAATATTACTTAAGCTCTGCACTCTGCAAGTGCGCCTTGCTGATGCCAAATCTTCGACTGCAAATCCATTCAGGGAGAGGACGGCAAGCGGTTTCGAACCCGCTCTGGAGGAACTGTCCCATTGCGGTCACTTCTCAGGGAAGCCCAATTTAGGTGCTTCGAGAGTCTGCGAGCGAGGAACAGCGCCCTTGACAATAAGGAGCTCATGGTAGGAGTCCAGTTCAATATCATTCGGTTCTCGAACATGGCAGGTGATCTGATAATTTTCTATTGCATGACTGTCAATGAAGGAGGCATCGCACATCATGGGTAAGCAAATTTTGTTGCGCCAACACCTCAACCTTTTTAAAATTGCATCTCACAGCCATTGCAGCTGTAAAATACGCTGACCTTCACAACAATCGGTTTGCAACATTATATCTTCAAGTCCTGCATTTTGGCTCACTTGTACATCTTGTGTAGCTTAACGAATTACATGTTTTCTTATGATCGCATGCTCGACATGAAAGTAAGATTTGCAGGGTTTGAAGCAGTTTTCGTACAGCCCAGGAGTGGATAGATTCATTTTCCGTGCTCGATAGGGGAACACGGCAGTTTACTTGCTGTATACACATGCTCGCATTTCCACATTGTTGAGTCGTGTTGAAGATCAGGTTTCAATCTATATGAAGAGTATGCGCCTTGACCGAACTTATCCACACCGTTTTCGACATCCTTCAGGATCTGATGTTGCCTAACAGTGAAAAGGTATTTTTTGCACAAAAAGTCGGTTTCGCATTTTCTCAACCAGGCTGGATCGATCAGTTTTTCAAAAATGAGAAGGAAAGAGCCTTAGCTGTCGCTATATTGAAGCTTCCCGATGCCATGCATGCAGTCGTGCAGGTACACTTTCAGTAACAGTTCTGTTCAAGATCTTTCTTTTAGATATTTAATTTGCTAGGATCTTCTTCCTTCAAGACTTTGCGACTATGCATACACTTTATGTGTTGCATACAATGAGTTTTACAGTGTATGCAAGGTAAGGATTGCATTTGAGAAAAAAACAGCTGAAAAAGATTGACGCCATGTCGCTGCTCAAAGGTTATCGGCAGCCCGGAAGAGAAATCACGGCTCATGCTTTGTCGCGCCACTGTTTTCTCCCTGAGGCGTGCGCTGTTTGTACTCGGCATCACTCCGTTGTACAGGCTTTAAGACGCCTCTTTGTTCCGATTGCTGCCTCGCTCGTGCACTATTTTCAACAATCTAATAACTATTGGTCTTTTACATAGAACACTATGCATGTCAATAAGCCATATATCGTACCTTCGAAGGTACCTTCGAAGGTACTTCTCAATACACCAGCTCTTACACTCTAAACCTTTTTTCGTATTGAACATCTATCACAAGACACTAGTTGTATCGCAACGAGTTGCGAATAATTCTGCAACTAGCTGGGCAAATCAAAATAGTTCTTGACTCCGCAGAGCTTTCCGCTCAACAGATAACACTGTTTGCAAATGCGCTTTCAAAACTCTGTCTGAAAAAGGGGGCGTTTGCCCCGTACTGATCAACTGATTTTTATTGTCCTACAGAAATTTGCAAGTAATTTAGCGTAGATTGATTCACACATGATCCCGATCGCACCGTTTCAGACGGTGCAACGTGGATGCTCTGTGTCATGTGCTGGAAAGCACCACCGAGTGCGCTAAGGCTGGCGCTGACAGATTCGGCGAGTGTAAAAATGGTCTCGTGGCTCGTTCTTGTCTGCTGCCCAGAGCTTTCTTTCCTAGGATGTTGTGTTCTTCGAGCACGAGTAGAAAGGGCAGCATGAAATAACGTTTATTTTAGCCCGTCGAATGGAAATACATACCGGCTAAGTTGCTCAGCAACGGACTCCATAATTCTCAAAGCTTCATCAACTTCTCGTTGATGCGCCTGTAAAACCTCGAGCTGTCGTTCAAGTCTATCTTGAGACGAAGTGACCCTTGCCAGATCGATCTTTGGTGTAAAAGATAATTCAGGAATAAGGCTCAGATATGATATGTAAGTCGGAATAGGCGGACCTGTAATGCCGATAAGAAGTGCTTGTTCCGTTGAATGCAGCTGTCCCACTCAGTCAATCCTTTAGTCCTCGCCAAGAAGATATTCTGCAATGAATACTTATAAGCCTAAGTAAAAAACTAAATGGATTTCGTTGCACGAAGACTGACCGCCCTGCTTTCAAGATCCGTATTCCATGATATGACAACTTCGCCTACGCTCTTCCCTTGCGCTTCGGAAGGGACCTGCGGTGCCAGGGCGGTTGGATTGGATCAGCGTCGTCCCGTTTATTGCGCCGCAAAGTACAACGGACTGGGCGGGAATTTTCGAGACTTTTCGGGCTTTTCCGACTGACGTACTTTAAGTTTTAAAGCTGCATCAGCTGTTCTATTCGCAGACATGTCGACCACAGGCGGTGCCACTGTTGCACTTTTCCTCCTTGATCAGCTCTGTGTTACTTCTTCATCACCGGCCAGTTGCCAAGATTCTTCTCAAGGAGTAAGCCCCAAAACTCTTTTTAGCAGCCGAAGAAGGTCAACGATAAGGGGAACACTGATAATAAATGAGTACGAACGAAGGTAATTGTTACGTACCCTCGAAGATATATATATGAACACTTAATAAATATAATATTAAATACCTTCGTATGCGTGCGAAACTTATTTAGATCTTATTAACAAGTTACGTAATAAGGTTTCGAATATTCGAAGTAATATTAAATAAGATACAATAAGATCTTATGAATAGAAGGTAAATAAATAAATATAGGTAATAATATAAATATGTAATAATATGATATTTGGATACAACCCTCTATCTATCTGTTAAATATTTCATATTTGGATATATTTGGGGACTTAGTCAGTTCACTGACGAAGTCACATTTAGTCCACATTCCAACCCGCCGGTTTTTTTGCGATCGTCTCGTTTTATTCGTCTTTTGATTAGTGGAGCTCGATCATTTGCAAAGGTTATAGACAAAATCACCGTACGGTCGGTGAGTGATACTTTATCTCTGACTAACAACTATGTGCAACGCCTTTCCGTTCTTTGGACGACTGCTGTTCAGCGGGACGGCCTTACCGTTGCGCTTAGCGTGCACGTAGTCGTCGTTCATACACGCACAACACCTGTGAACGATAAAGCGACGCCAAGCCGTCTTCTGAAGACGCGGTAGTGGACGGTCGAAGTTGACCGAAGTATCGGTGAAGTTTCAGTTTCAAACCGTTCCAAAAGACCTCGTTTCACCGAAGCTCCATCGATCATTGTAATTAACCCTAATTACAATCTCGAGCCCGTCCAAACTATCTAGCTAGTTCCAAACAAGCCTCCCGCGAACTCCAATTCTATCGTTTCTCAATCACCAGGGAGGCACCTACAACGGATTTTAATAAGATATTAATTACCTTCGAAGGTAACTCTTATAATAAGGCAGCAGGTATATAGTTTCCTCATCTGTCCATCGCCAGCTTGAAGTAGAACAACTGCAGACTGCGCTTAGCCTTGCTTAAGTTTCGAAGGACAATATTACCTTCGTACCTTCGTGCCTTCGTTCGAAGGTACCTTCGTATCTTCTATATATATATACCTTCGTATTGTACGAGTAGAATAATAAGTCTCCAGAGTCCGGGCAGCACAGGTTCTCAACGCATTAGCGGGCGGGAACGAGCGCGGAAAGAGAGCGTGCGCGTATCTGCAGCATCTCAGCTGACGCGTTGCCGTCGTCACTTCGGGGTCCCAATTTGGAGAGCAGCTTTCTCTAACTTGCACCCGCAGAACAACTGTAGAACTGTACACCAAGAATACTGCTGCGTCATGTCCGGTAACGATAACCCGAAGTTCGATGTGGCATCGGCTGCCACGTTCGATGCTCTTGAAAGGGCATCGCAGCTAGCCTCGGCGCCTGAAATAAATAGAGCGGTGCTGCAGCACTCGAAAAGTCACCCGCGTATGCTCGAGAGTAAGACCCCCTGATATCCTGCTTCAACATCTCTGAGGAGAAAATAAACTCGATGTAGAGAAACCTTTTTACATGGATTCTGCCAATACACAGGCAATGCCACTAGCCATGTTTGGCCTTTTGGAGCACTAGCGGAACTATTAGACAAGTAAGTGCAGTCCCAACACCACATCAAAGCAATCGAGTATTCTGTTTCGCTTTTTGAAACATGCTGATGCCACCCCCCATACTTTCGTACGGAGCAGCGCCCAGGATAAAGAATGTGGCGCAACTACAGTCAAGGTCGATGCATACGAATTTGAAGCCGGCAATATTGCCATCACCGTTCAAGATGATGGGATTGGGATGAATAGGGATAGTTTACATCGTATGATCTCATTTGGTTTCAGCTGCAAGGAGCACGCCAAAGGGAACGTAGGACGCTTCGGAATAGGATTCAAATCAGGATCTATGCGCTTGGCAAACGATGCTCTCATCTTGACCCGCCAAAATGGGGAAGCATCTGCAGCGCTGCTGTCAACAACATTCCTTCGAGAGATTGATGCCGATGATATTCTCATCCCAATGTTTACTTGGAAGGTTGAAACAGTGCACGGGCAGCAGTCTTATGTTTCCCATGAACCTAAGAATATTTCAATTTGGGAAGAAAACATCGGCATTGTAGAACGCTATACATTTCTCAAATCAGAACTGGACCTCCTCAATGAACTTGACAAGATTACAACTCCCACAGGGTCGCGGATCATTCTCTTTAACCTGAAGCGCTCGCCAGAACTCAACTTTGACCAAGATCCGTTGGATATTCGCATAAGAGGTGACGATCTGGGTACCGACGAAGGAACTCGATCATCTTCTCGCAGACCTGTATATCAGCAATATAGAGCAGGGCAACAGATGACCCTCGACGTGCCTGAAGACTATAGCTTTCGTTCATATATGGAGATCTTATACCTAAGGCCAACAGTCACATTCACACTTCGTGGTGAGCTAGTTGTGCCTCGGTGCCCAATAAAGCGTCTTGATGTCGAACATTACCAGTTTGAGCCATACACGCCCAAAGGTATTCCAAATGAGCGAGCATCTTCTATCGTGATACATGTTGGATACCAAGATGCTCCAGGAAGGACCAAGCATTGTGGATTTCACATGTACAATAAAAATAGACTGATCCGGATGTATCAGCGGTTTGGTGCTCAGTTACAGGTGAACACCATGATGAAGGATATGCTGGGAGTTGTGGAGGCAGATTGCTTGGAGCCCACGCACAACAAACAGGCATTCAACACCACGGATATTGCCTACGCTAAATGCCAGAAATTCATTGAAAAGTGTATGAATGACTATTATTTCGGGGTTCAAAATGTGAGGCTGGCTGGAATTGGCACAAAAATGAAGCGAACTCCTCCTGCAAGAAAAAAATTGCAGACTGGTGCAAATAAGCATGCAAAGGTGAAGAACGCGAATAAACGGAAGGGAACCGTCGCTCTCATGGACGAAGATGAGGGCGAGTCACGTGACGGATGCAACCTAGATGCGAAGACGCAGTGCAATTCCTTTCTGTCAAGGCGCAACAAATCGCCTGATCCATTCCCAAAGATACTTCGCAAACTCATGAATAACAGAATGAGTTGGCCATTCAACGACCCAGTGGATGCAGAATACTGGGGTGTACATGACTACTATGCGGTTATAAAGACTCCTATGGACTTCGGTACCATAGCTACCAAGTATGACATGGGTTATTATAGGACTGAAAACTCAGGGCACGGATCTCTCAAATTTGTTACGGATGTTCGCCAGGTCTTTTACAACGCATGGACGTACAATCAACCTGGACATCAGGTGTACCAGTCTGCGCAGATCCTGGCGCGTATCTTTGAGACCGAGCTATCGAAGTCAGTGGGCGTCGACGATAAGTGGGGCTTACTCTCAGGATCAACCATAGCAATGGCATTACCGAAAATTGAGGTTGTCGAAAAAGAAAATGCGGATATGAACCCGGCCAAATATATTGAGGCGAAGGGTACTACCGACGGGTCATTTTGCACGAAAATGGACGTGATAAAGGGAACAGAAACACCTCTTGAGAGCGTTCCGTCTCGAGAGTATATTTTGAACCAGGAAGCGATCAAGGTCATGGTAGAAACACGTGCTGCACAAGCTGTGGCCAAAGCAAATGCCCTGCGGGACAATGCCGTCGCAAAACTTCAGGAAGAACGGGTGGCAAGAGAAGCATTTGAGGCTGAACTTGAAGCGCAGACAAGAGAGCTCGTTCAAATGGCACGGCACGAGGAGCAGGCACACTATCAAAAGTTTGTGGTCGAAAGGGAAACGCTCATTACATGTTTGTCTGACAGCAACAACATGAAAAAAATATTGCAGGACAAAATCACGAAGCTGGAAGACGAAATCACGACGCTGAGGCGCAACGATCGATCTCAGCATGATGTGCGCTCTTGTTCTCCTCCTAAATACCAGTGATTTAAATAGATCGGTGACTGAAATTCTTCCAAAAAGTGTCTTCCAGTATTACCAGGACCGCACCGACGGCCGCGCTCGGCAGCGTTCGATCCTCGAACGGCCGGAGAAAACGCCGTCGGTAAGAGTACAAACGAGTCCGACTTACAGGTATCAGTTGCAAAAATGTCACACTCACCTGGTATCGTTATGAATTACGGTCTATTCGGCATACAATGACGACGGCATTTGTTTGCTCATACCTCGGCTACTGTACGTAGTTAAGATGGTTATTCATGTGATTAATTAATTAACCACGTCCACGGAGGCTATGCCGACCCATCTGGAGCGAACCCCAACAAATGTTTATTCGGCATAGCCGATCTTACGGGATCCTTTGGAAAAAAAATCAGAACCCACCTGGTATCGTTGATCAGATCGAAGGTCTATTTGCCCCATACATTGTCTCCATTTTCGACATCGTTAACTCAGGAACGTTGGTTCAGCGTTACATATAGTTGGTCCCTTCATTGGACGAAATAAACCAATTTTCTTGAGTCACGTGTTGAAATTGTGTCCGATCATGTTTACTCATACGTGAGGACATTTATGTTATATCACTCAATTAATTCACATTTGATGATTAGACATGCATGTACCTTCGTACGTATATGTCAATATCAAATCATACCATCCGACCACCAAGCAAGCAAGCAACCGATAAATAAACGTATGTAGTACGTACCCTCATCAGTCTCATCATGTTTTAATTAATAAGCCCGTACATGCCAGGGGGCTATGCCGATACACCTGGGAACGGACCCACGCAATCACGTCTAACGCTGTTTGCTCGGTCCCTGGAAGATTATTATTATTACATGTTTCGGCTATCTAGTCATGTGATTAAGATAAGAGGAGACCTGCAGGCTGGCGGGAAAAAATCCGGCTCTGCTCTCGGCTAGTGGCTATAGCCCGCGGCTCGTCGATGGTAACAGCTGCCCGGGGCATCAAATAGCTAGTACCTAGACGGTTTGTATACCTAGACGGTTTGTATACCTAGACGGTTTGTATACCTAGACGGTTTGTACACACAAGTTAAAGCGCAGGAGAGAAGGGACGCCTTCCAGTCTTACTTCTTTAGAGTACGTATTTATTTTCAGGTAGTTATTTTTTCCACGGCGTATCTTGCGAGTGCTGACAAGGTCGTACCAAAGGTGAAATCCACAAGTTTTTTTTTCGCACTGGCATTGACTGCTGCTGCGGGCGTTCAGTCTTTCCATTGCCGAGACGGCGAAGCGTCCTTGTTGAATGCCGTGGTAAATGTCAGGCAAGGTGAGTTTGCACATTGAGCCAAAAGAACGGCTTAGTTTCGGTCAAGATATAGGTTGTGCTTGGTACCTTAGAACTTCAGCATCACATAAATCGAAGGCAGGCCTGAAGACAGGATGTAACCACAGGCCGCCACAGGGTCGTAGATATCTGCCACAAGGTCGTAGATATCTGCCACAAGGTCGTAGATATCTGCCACAAGGTCGTAGATATCGGCCGCAAGGTAGTAGATATCAACTGCGACAAATGCAGTTGGTTCGAAATACGCGAGTAGATTCATTTTCGCACCAAACTGTTGCGGACATCCTGTTGGTGACAGAGAAACGCTCGTCCACAAATGTGTCTGAACTGATTTTACCTTTCCTGAATAGATCCAAACGTCTGAGCACAGCCAAACGTATGAGGAAGGGAACGTATTAGAAAGGTGCGTAATTGAGCCGATGGTCATCCATAGTCATCCATTCAACAGAGAGAAGTTCGTGGAGTCATGTACCAAGGAGCAACGGCGCGTTGACCGTGGGGGTAAACGCCAGACATCTAACACTCAAAGTATACCGCAAAATTCTTTCAGCGACTCCCAATCACCCAAACAACTTGGTATACGCCCCCGCCGGCGATCCAAAGGAAAGCTGCGCGCAAAACCAGCTCTGCGTGTGTTTTCTTCGTGCGGAGTTAAAGGGCCGTGCTCGATGAATCGATGAGTTTTAGTGCGACGACACGTGTTGGGAAGGTGGGGGGAGCCAGCGCGAACAGTTTTCTGCCGTAGTCTTCCTTTCCGGAGCTCCTCAAAGTCCTCTCTTGGATCATATGCGTGTAGTAGACGTCGCCATTTTTTAATCTGACCATCGAAGCTCCGCTTGCTACAATTTTGATAAGGGTCGGGTGTTCGCGGGTAGTGTCCCATATCGCGACCGCGACTATCCTTTGGTACAAGGAAGATGTACCTCGAGTACCCAACGGTGTTGTAACCAAAGGCTATCTGTTTTAAGCGGGCTTTAGCTCGAGCCGGTGTCATTATTCGGGATTGACCATTTTGGAGCTCGGCTCGAGGGCAATGTGAACACGAGTACTACAGTATGAGCAAATCTTATGATTTTCCAAAATGCTGGTTCATTTATTAAATATTACGTCACCCATAATATCATATAATAATATTATTATTAATCACTCTAGCTAGCTAGCTAGCTAGTAGCTACCTTCGAAGGTACCTTCGAAGGTAGCTATCTGCTGGCTGGCTTCATATCTAGTATATATATGTATGGAAGCTATGACATAGAGACTCTGACTGTTTACTCTGTGCGCCAATATAATTAGACCGCCAAAAGTTCGAGTTAAATCTCCCATAGAAATCGAGGATTTATTAGACCATACTGCTCTCATACATGGAAGCCGAAGCGTCGCCTAACCTTTTGCCTGTTAAAGTCATACGTAAATCTGGAGGTTACGTTAGGTAAAATGCTCTGGTAGTAACCGTAAATACGACGATATTTCTGTAGAATAGATACTGATTAAAACTGATTCTTTGGTATTTTTAAACATATGATATTTTTATGTTCTCCCCTAATAATAACATATTTTCAGCTGAATTTAAGATTACGTAAAATTATTAAAACCTTATTATGTTTATTTTATTTTATTTTTAATACATGCATCATTCCTGATTATTATTAAAACTTATTATTTTATCTAATAATAAAAGATCTTAATATTAATGATATTGTTTTGAAGTTTGGCGCGTGGCGCATGTCAGTATTTGCAACCGACCGGCGTTATATAGCGATAATGGCGTTATATTATTATATTATTATTAATTAGTTTCGTCATATAGCTAGCTAGCTAGATAGATAGCTTGTGGTCTTACACGTGAAGCTATCAGCAAATAAAGTGACTAGTATATATATATCTGCCTGTCCTTTTATTACGTGCCTTCGTAATAAATAAGATCTTATCTAGCTATTTCATGCTATTTCCTTGCTTTTATTATTATTAATTTGGGCTTAGCTAGTAGCTAGCCAGTCAGTTCACTGACGAAGTCACATTTAGTCCCACATTCCGACCCCGGTTTTTTTCAGTCTTGTCTCGTTTATTTGTCTTCTGATTGGTCGAGAATTCGATCATTTGCAAATAAAGGTTATATACTAAATCACTATACTATTCCCTCGTTCGATCCTGTAGAATTATTATTATTTACAAGTATTTTACGATGTATGTGTAAGATTTTTACGATGAAGCGAAGCAGGCAATCTCGACAGCTCGAGCAAGCAAGCGGTATTTTTTTGTGAATAAAGATTTCTGAGAGAGAACCCTTCGGATCGAGCGACGACGGCGTTTGCTTGCTCGTGCGAACCCCCTTCACAACGTGCCATTCGCGAACAGGAAAGATTTAGCATAAATGTGGAAACTGCGTTGCTCATCTTCCGATGATACGGCGGGTCCCTCAGGTAAAGCTCTCTTCTCCCTAAATGATCACGTCGGGCGGCACATCTGGGAGCATGCCTCAACGCACCTCAGCACTGAAGATATCGCCGTAATAGAGCACCTCCGAGAGAACTTCAAACTGAACCGTCGAAATCGGAAACATTCTTCGGATGCGCTTATGCGCTTGCAGTACGAGGCGATTCGCGACGCGCGGGGTCGGACCATTAAAACGTCACCTCCTCCACGTCCTGCATATGACGCTTCTTCGGGAACGACAGACGCACCCTTGGCCCTGGGTGTGGTCCATCAGGCCTTACGCGCTGGAATCGACTTTTATCAGGGTCTTCAGGACGATGATGGGCACTGGCCGAGCGATTACGGGGGGCCAATGTTTCTCATGCCCGGCCTCATAATAGCTTTGTATGTTATGGGCAAACTTGATCACGTGCTTTCAGAGCCACATAAGATAGAAATGAGGCGATACCTCAGGAACCACCAAAATGAGGATGGTGGATTCGGCCTACACATCGAGGGACAGAGCACCATGTTTGGCACCGTGTTGTCTTATGCTGCGATGCGTTTGCTCGGCATGTCATCTAATGCGTCGAGCACTGTTGACAGAGACAACTCTATGGTCGATGCATTGAGTTGGATTCGTGCCAGAGGAGGCGCGGTCAACGTGCCCTCTTGGGGAAAATTTTATCTGTGTGTTTTGGGTGTGTATGATTGGAAAGGACTGAACCCTGTTCCTCCCGAATGTTGGCTGTCGCCATACACGTTCAACCCTTTGCATCCAGGTCGATTTTGGTGTCATTGCCGTATGGTCTATCTTCCTATGAGCTACCTGTACGGAACACGCGCAACAGCGCAGCCAACTGAACTGACTGAACTTCTAAAGCAGGAGCTTTACATCGACGATTATGATTGCATCGACTGGGATAAGACCCGCAACGCGTGCGCTGAGGAAGACCTTTATTACCCACATCCATGGATCCAAGACTTGATCTGGTCAGGTCTATCAAAAGTTGAACAAACTCTTGTGAAAACATCCCCAGGAAAGTGGTTGAGGGATAATGCGTGCAAACTTGCCATGGAGCACATCCACTATGAGGATGAAAATACACGATATATCGATATTGGCCCTGTCAACAAAGTTCTGAATATGCTTTGCTGCTGGTTTGAAAATCCAGAGGGCAGCGCTACTCTCAAACATATGTCGCGTTTGCACGACTACTTGTGGCTCGCTGAGGATGGGATGAAAATGCAAGGATACAACGGGTCACAACTTTGGGATTGCGCCTTCGCTGTGCAGGCAATTGTTGCCTCCGGTTTAGCTGCTGAATATCGAGACTGCCTTCGCACTGCACATAATTATTTAGATCAAACCCAGGTTCAAGCAGACTGCCCAGGTGAACTGATGAAGTGGCACCGACACATCAGCAAGGGCGCGTGGCCTTTCAGTACACGTGATCATGGATGGCCAATCAGCGATTGCTCGTCCGAAGGGTTGAAAGCAGCCCTCGAGCTTGAAAGCCTCGGTGCCGCGCTAACTGGGCCGCCCATACCTGTCGATCGACTCGAAGACTGTGTGAACATCATCCTCTCATATCAGAACGTTGGAACTGGTGGTTGGGCAACATACGAAAATACCCGCTCGTATCCATGGGTCGAGATCATAAATCCTGCAGAGACATTCGGCGACATCATGATCGACTACTCGTACGTTGAGTGCTCCAGCGCTAGCTTGCAGGCACTGGCAAGATTCCGAGTCAGATATCCCGACTCTCGTCACAAGCATAACATTGAAAAGTCACTGACTGTTGGTCGAAACTTCTTGCTCTCGATTCAGCGCGCAGACGGCAGCTGGTATGGCAGTTGGGCAATTTGTTTCACGTATGGAACATGGTTTGGCATAAAAGGGCTAGTTGCAACCGGAAGCACGTATGAAACTTGCTCTTCTTTGCGCAAAGCGGTGAATTTTTTGCTGTCAAAGCAGATGGCATGCGGGGGTTGGGGTGAAAGTTATCTGTCGAGCCAAAAGAAGAAGTATATCCAGCTTGAGGGAAATGAACCACACGTGGTCAACACTGCTTGGGCGTTGCTTGCGCTCATAGCGTCTGGTCAGGCAAAATATGACGCTGCCCCTCTACATAGGGCTGCGAGAACACTTATTCGTATGCAATGTGGCGATGGAGATTGGCCCCAGCAGACCATCACGGGTGTTTTCAACAGAAATTGCATGATAACATATGCGAATTATCGAAATATATTTCCTCTCTGGGCCCTTGGAGACTATGCAACCTCAGTGCACACCTTGTGAAGAATGATGCTGCGTGCTTCGGGATAGGGTTCTGGTGTGCGAGAGCAGTGATCGACAGCTGTGATGCACACTAAGAATTCGCTGCTTTGTTCTCCTCTCGTTGCATATCTAAAAGTTTAGTTGAATATCTACTTTATCTGTAACTTATTATTATATGTGCGGGACAGAAAACTGTAAGATATATTCCGTAGGTAAGAACATATATCACCGTTTGCAAAACTGATGTCGTGACCCAGCCCGAGTTTTTTAACCGGGATTTTCAAAAGCGGATATTCGCTGGACTTTTTCGGACTTTTTCATAGAGCAAACAGTTACGACCATTGCCCGGAAATTAAATTTCAGCGGATTTGGCCGAAATTTTTCGAGTTTTCCTGCGACATCAGTTTTGCCGATGGTGATATATATCAATTATGTTTGAGACATAGATATATATATTAAATATACCTTCGTATTATGTAATAATAAACTAACATCATCACATATATACCTTACTTGATTGCTTCATATCATCATATTATTATATATATATTATATATAATAGATAGCTAGCTATATATCTAGAGTATATGTTTCGTAATAATAATAAGTTGATGAAATTTTTCTTCCTGCCTTGCTTGCTTGCTTCGACGTTTCGTGTTCCGGTTCCGATTCGGTCTTGTTGGCACATTTCGAAGCCGTGTCGTTTTTTACGAACAAGATGTTGACGATATCTCGGATCAAGCGGAAGCAAACGGCTTGCCGAGAAGTTCCACCTGCGTTACGTGATGTTGTCGGCATGAGCTTCGCAATGCGAAACTACGTTCACCACGTGCGCACGCCCACTCCCAGTTGGTTTTTCGTTCAAAAACTGCCGAAACGGGCGACTCAGTTGAGCCGTCGCAGCGATGCGATCCAAATGTTGCCGAATACCAACCCTTTTTCGTAACAATGAGACACCACGACGACTGAGTACTTCTAAGGGACGCGAACTGACGCTTCTCTCGGCCCGCCGATCCGCTCCTTCTCGTTTTCTAGGCGTGCATCCTCTTTTGGGGTGCGATCCTGGCAATCTCAGTCACTATGGCAGTGACATATTTGCCGGAGCGCATGAAAGGATCACCTTACGTCATTGATCGTAACCAAGACATTTGCTATGCCGCGAACGTCACGATATGCGATACCCATGCAGTGTCTAAGTTTTTCTTCTGGAATTTGACTAACCCGCTTGAGGTTCTCGCGGGAACCCAGCCTCCTGAACTTGAGGAGGTTGGTCCTTTTGTTATGCGCGGGGGAAAAGAGAAGAAAAATAACGTAACTTTCAGTGGTAATGGTGACTCTGTGGTGAGCTTTATCGCCACTAGCTATGCGTCCTGGGATCCCGTTTCATTTTGTGAAACTTGTGACCTGAATGACAACATTGTTTCTTTCAACCCTGGGTACTATGCATTGATCCGTAAGTTTGGATCCGAAGCAAACTTTGTGCACTCGGTCACGCCAAAGGTTGTCGCTGCTCTTATCGATGGAATTGCGGAAGTGTTTCGCGGGATTGTTGAGCAAGGTAATGCGCCACAGCATATTGTCGATGCGGTTCATGCCGGAAGGGACGCAGTGCACGCTATTGCAGTGGCACAGTGGGGTAATGCATCACCGTTGGGAGGTGCAAGTGTTGCAGACTATGCGCCTGACCTCTGGCCACTGGGAACGCCTGAATTTGCCATCTACGCGTCGGACCTTACCAATGGATCCACGGACGCGATCAAATTAAACCTCTCGGAAGCAAATGGCGTGTTTCAGCTGCTCACAGAAGACCAAACTGGTATTTCGGTGCTTCATATGCTTGCCTACCCTTCTTTCGAACTTGCGGCGAAACTTGGCGTATCACAGACTAAAGCAGAGATGATAAGGACGTACATCGGCGTGCATCTCAAACACAGCTACAACCTCAACGCCGTTGAAAGCTCAATCGGACCTCTTCTTGGCCCCGAATCTTCAGGCATCTTTGTTAAACGCACTGTGGAGCAATGGCTCATGGGTTTTTTTGACCCACTACTTTCCCCACGATATCCAGCGAGCGATCCGAGATACCTAAACCGGTTTATCACCAAAAACTTCCTCGCTACAGATCTTCAACCGGACACGTACTTCGAACGAATTCCTGACGACTCGATTCCACGTGATCAATGGCCAGGCATTGGGGCAACACCATGGGTGCTTGCCACTGGCATGGACAATCCCTCCAGGACATTCGACGTGCTCCAGTCTACACTTGGCGAGGAGATGATCCCAAATGGCACTTACAGATATCCTAGCACCGGCCGATCCATCAAGATTGCAGGCAAAAAAGTTTCAAATGCTGTTTATCCAGAGGTGAAGCATAAGGGACTAAATGCCGAAACGGTGGCATGGTTTGATTTTGGCAATTCTCTCGACCTGGCGCGTCCCGTAAGATTGAAGTATGCGGATGATTACGAGAACGTGCATGCGGATGTCAAATTTCACAAATTCCATGTTCATCCAGATGAGCTAATCCCTTGCCCGACATCCAAAAAAAACTGCGATTACAATTCAAGGTACCATGGTGCGTGGGACCTGACAGATCATCGTGTGGTACCCATGACCTTCACCATGCCGCACGGCCATCGCGCAGATCCAAGAATGTTTGGATTTATCAACATTAGCGATCATGCGTGCCCCTTCAGACCAGACGCAAAAGCTCATGAAATGGAATGGGACATCCTCAAACTGACCGGAAATGTAGTTGGGATGAAGCTACGGTACCAGAATAACTTTGAGGTGAAGCCCACGGATCTGTTCTACCCAAACCTCTGGCAGCCAGGTACATCCTCAAATCATGACTTATCTGCAGCAGAAAGGTTGTCACGGGACGGTATCTACCTTCCAATTGCATGGGTAGATGTGTCATGGCGTGTGCCGGCATCCAAAGTTGCAGACATTGCCCGAGCAATTGCGGATATTAAGGGAGCAGTACTGCTTTATGCACTCGGCATCCCCCCAATATGTTTTCTTCTCATTTCATACAGTGCGGGTGTGCTGTACATTCGAAGACACATTGCAAAGGCTAAGGCCGATATGATCATGGAACACAAGGCAGTTACAAGCAAATCCCTGGTTGCCCTCCGTGGTTCGGACGTGGCAGCGACATCTACGGGCATCAAACTCAGCGAGCTAGACACATCAGCAGAATGCATCCCAAATAAATGTATTAAGCAAGGAAGATCGATACTCGAGGCCCCGTCGTGGAGCGACACTCAGGGAGATAAGGATCTGGTCGATTTGCCGACTGTTGTCGTAAATTTACATGGTTTCAAGCAGGGTTGAGAACTGCAGACAGGCAAGTACGCAGTTGTTTAGAAAGCTCCAGTCCCAGAAAAAAGCGAGGACAGTTTATTCTCATATCAGAGCCATCATCAGTGTGGCTGCGTTCGTTCATAGCTTCTATTTTATACGAAGGTACCTTCGAAGGTAAGAGATACGAAACGTACGAATGAAGCAATCAAGTAAAATAAGGTACCTTCGAAGTAAGGTACCTTCGTATCATTTATTCTTGGAGCAGCTCCACGCAAAGGGACTCGCCAGGAGACTCTCCGGCACCTTCGACGCGGGCTCACAGTGATGAGTACCCGTCGATTGAATTCTTCGTCTCAGAGTCTATTAAGTTTTACGTCATTGATTCACCGTGATACGAACGGGCGAGTCAACGCATTCGCACCCGGGGCTCCGTCGCGTCATTATTATACTCGCGCTCAAGCATATAACTTCATACGTAAAACGTTACGAAGTGATATAAAGGTATTATATATATTTAAAAATGTGAAACTCACCTGCTGGTGTCGTTAATAATCAAGAACCCGATCGAGGTCTACTCAGGTCCTATATATCTATATACGTACTCACTCCATATACGTCCACTGTCTCCTTCGTTCATTGGACGAAAATTTTTACTTTATGCTTGCTTGCTTATTATTACCTTCGTCCCTTCGGTATTTATATTTCGCTGTTTTTATTATCACTATCACGATGCATGTTGTAAACTTGCTTGTTGTAAACTTGTTGTAATTTTGTTGTAAACTAGTAATTTTCGCGTGATTTTGGGATCCGATGTTGTAATTTTCCCAAAATACAAATTATTACGAAACTTACCAAGCAAGGTGGTATTATTATTATCAACACGTATCGTACGTAGTCATCACGTAGTCTATTATTATTATTATTATTATTATTATTATTATTATTATATATTATTATTATATATTATTCGGCATAGCTATCGTATATGATCTTACGGGGATAGCACGAAAAAAATGTCCACCTCACCTGGTATCGTTAATCAAGGTCGAAGGTTTATTTTCCCCATACATTGTCACACATTTTGACGTCGTTACTCATCATGTATATATGCATGCATACATGACGTATACGTAATACTATAATAACTAATAACGTTACGTAATAATATAAATAATTCTACAGGATCGAACGAGGACGGTGGTTCGCTCCATGTGGGTCGGCATAGCCTGATGAGAGGGATAGATCGATGGTAAAATGCATTAATATAATTACAATCTTAACGCGCCAATACAATAAAATTCAATTAATTATAGGGACTTATTACACACGTAGTTTTAACGATACCAGATCATATTACTTGGATAGAGTATTTGTGAAAAAGGTACTCTTGGATTCAGTGATGTGGGTGAAGGCTTAACCAAGATTTACGAGTTAAAAAAATAAAAATGTCGACAATGTAAGGAACGAATAGACCGTGATGTTTGATAAACGATACCAGGTGCACCGGACATTTTTTACAGTCAAACATTTTCCGAATAGTGTACGAACGTAGATGCGGCTATATATATTATGCCGAATATATGCAAGCGTAAGTGTTAATAATATTATAAATAAAGCAAGAGTCTTATTATATTTGTCAGTTTATTTCTCGCTCAAAAATAGCTCGGTCCTCGGCTACGCCGATACACCTGGGGCCGTACGCTCAAAAAAATCCCCTCTCTCCTCACACGTTCGCGGGTCTCTAGGACCGTCGCATGCACGTCAAAGGGATGAAAATTTGTTCACCATTTTTTGTATCATGAGGTTGATAAGAGATTCCTTGCAAGATATTTTCAGAAGCTCATCCTTCGTCCCATGGACCTCTGCACGCACGTTTCGACTGGGACCTTGACCACAAATATGTATAATAGGATAATCAAACGTTCGAAGTGGAGAAACGTATATTTCCGCGAGTTGCAATCCTCGGTGAGTAACGTTTAGTGCCCTTTCGACACTGTGCAGGCAATCAAGCTGGTGCCCGTTAATTTTTCCGTGGGTAGTAGTAGATTCTTGCCTGAGTGCCTCCAGGCATGTAATAGGCACACCCAACAATGCAGTGTTGACTTCTTGTTTACTCAGTCCCGTCATGAACGTTGTGTCCAGTGTAAGTTTTGCAGAATGTAGAGCTTGGGTATCGAGTGGGAGTTTATCGTTGACCTCAAATGCGTCCCGGCCAGCAAAGAGAAGGAGAGCAATAGCAGAATGCTCGCCGTTATTACTTTGATATGTTCTGCTGATCCAACCATTCATTGATGCGCCACTCGTGTTGTTGTCGTATATGGTTGCGTCATGTTGTTGAGCTGCCATTTCAAATGCAACGCGCATACCAAAAGAACCTATACCACCATAAACAACTCGATCGCCTTTCACAAATTCCAATGTGGAAGAAATGATAGATCGATATCTTGCCGCCAATGATTGAACATCCTTATCGTAAATGAAGGATGACGATTTGTGCTGGCTTTGTCCTTTTGCATTCATATCGATGTTCGACATATCACAAGCCAAAGCCCGAATGCAAAATGCAGCAGCTGTCAACTCTGTCGCAAGAGAGCGCAAATAATGAACATCGCCAGTATGATCATGTATAAATATGATGGCTGGCTCCTTCGTTGAGGAGTTTAGACGCACTACATCAACCGGAATGTCTGAACGAAGAATCGTGTGTTTCCATGCAGGAAGGCTGTATCCAAGTCTCTTTGCTACATGCGATGTAAAGGGAGATAAAAGCTGTGGAAGTGAGGTCCGCTGCCATGTGCTGGCAAAGTGTGAATGTATTCCTCTTCGACTAAGCATGTGAGGATCTCCGGCACCAAGCCCACCTTTGAAAGCTGGAGCAAAAGTAGAAGTATTTACATCTGTAAATGGAAACAACATATCTGGAGAAAACGGAATCTCGAGCATGCTGCAGAGTGCTCTGCTTGTAGTTTCAGGATGCTGAACGATACTTTCGTAGGATAGTTTCAGTTTTCTTTCGCTTGTGATCCTTGTAAGAAAATCTAGAACGTTACCATTTCCGATAGCCCAGAGATCCTCTGCTTCCTCCCAAAGCGCACATTCAACGTTTGTTTGCAAATCTAGTTTTCTTTCCTGTGCTTTGGAGTGCGAATCCAAACGGTGCGACTTATTACGTACAAGGCCATCTAATGCAACACCAAGCCAGTCCCGCCGTATCGTTTCTTTTGTCATTGAAAAGATATTTGCATACGGATGCCTGCAGATGAATATGTATCTCACATCATGAAAAATGGATTCTGCACGCTGAAGCGTATCCTTTGACCAGATATATGGTGGTGTCTTGTCAACAAGGATTCGTCCATCAGCCCATCCCTGTAATATGTGATACACTTGTTGAGTATCCAAAGTTTCGAATACAGTGAGAGTTTCACTGGCTGCTCTGGAATCACAGTAACGAAGTTCCATCACAGCTTTTCGCAAGCCCTCAAATATCCAGCCCTCCAGATCTTGTCCAGAAAGTCGAAGTCGCCGCTCTTCCATTGTATGGAAGTGCAAAAGGTAGAGTTCTTGCGGTGCAAAGACTCGTGGGTTAGCATTTAATATAAGCTGGGTCAGAGTTGAACCAGATCGTGGGCTTGCCAACACAAATGCAATTTGACGTAAGCTTTGTCTCGACGGGACAATTGTCATAGATAACGGCAGTCTACAAGGATCGGCGCATTGCCTTCTTGAATGTGTTTTCAGCCAAGCCTTAATAATTGAACCAATGTTCATTCCATACGTTGCTCCTATCTGAGAGCGCAATATAAATACAAGTATTCCGTGAGAAACATGCGCAACAGTTGCACAATTTGAAAATACGCTACTGGGTAAAAACTTGACTCCGAGCCGCTCAGTCAGTACCTCTTTGAACAGTCGATATTCAATTAGATCAAGAGATTTACTGTCATTCGTTTGTATCAGGAGAGTATCTCTTGCCAGTGTACGAGAAGGCCCTATCACCTCTCGAATTGACTTCCAAACTATGCTTTCGATGTATGCAAGCGATTCCTCAGAGAGGGTTTGCAGGTCGCAATGATTTCGATGATCAATTCTAGGGATCACAAGTTCTGCATAGTCCAGCTGACTATAAGTGCTGAAATGTCGAAGACAAATATTTCCAACATCTAAAATCACGTTTACCATCGTGCCACCAAAACCAAAACTACTGACGGCAGATATAAGCTTTGGCAAGCCATCAGCGCATGTGATGCCTGCGCCGCATGCTTCCTTGATGTTTTGTGAATATGCAGGCAAGAGACTCATGGGAAATGCGCTTGGAAAAGTTAGGATATCCGTGCTGTGAAAGGTATGCCCAAGTAATGCAGCGGTGTCTGCAGAAGACTTTCCACGCATCAAAGCGTGCAATGTTTTGAAGTGGACAAGCGGAGGAGCACTCGCATGAAAGGAAACTGCACACGCCTTAAGAAAACTTGCAATTCCACTGCATCCGTCCAGATGACCAATATTTGTGTGCACTGATCCAAAAATTAATCTATCGTTTGAGATTCTTTCAGGTTCGAAGACATTTTGATATGCACTCACTTCCACAGCATCTCCGTATGGCTCACCTAGGCCCGATGCCTCAATGTATTTGACATCATTTGGTTCCATGCTTGCCGTTTCGAGAGCTCGGTGAACTTTTAATTGAATAGCAGGACCGCGAAGCGCGCGAAGAGATGCGCCACCACCTTTGTGAATAGAAACTGATCCGGCAATATACACAATGGAAACTTCGCCATCCATCTCCATAGAATTGCGAAGCAGCGTCGCCCCAACGCCTTCACCTCGCTCGAAGCCGTCTGCGCTGGCATCAAACGTTTTGGATCGTCCATCTTTTGGAAACATATTTCGTGCAGTATGAAGATCAGTCAGGTTATGGTGCAAAATCAAGTTGACAGATGAAGCAAGACAGCGTAAATTGAAATTTAGCTCTCGTTTTACTTCGTTGGCTGCAACATGCACGGCAACAAGGGCAGATGCCGATGCACAGTCAATAGAGATACTTGTGCCAATGAGGCCAAGAATGTAAGATATTCTATTTGAGGCAAAAGCATATGTGCTATATGCAATAATTCCTACTGTGTCGACAATATCATTGTAGGAACTGCCTCCCATAGCTAATTCAATTACATGTTCTCGCAGTACTGTATCTTTGTCATTGTTACAGATACCCACGAAGACGGCAGTGTTTGAACCACGTGCATGTCTACTGTCGAGATATCCTGCGTGCATCGCATCAACGACCACCTTCAGCAGCATGCGCTGCTGGGGGTCGATTAATGCGGACGCATTTGTATCGACACCGAACATTCGGCAATCAAATGAATCGATCCCTGTGATAAATGATCCATGCCGACTATATTCCTCAATCTCCGGATCGCGGCGCCTCCGGATACCAAAAGAAGTTGTATCAACATCGATGTCCCAACGACTCAAAGGCACAATTCGTACACCATCGCTGCCAGAGGCTAGCACCTGCCAGAATTTCTCAAATGAATCGACGGCGTCAGGGCCTGGCCCAGCAAAGCGCATGCCAGTACCAACAACAGCAACGCGCTCAGAATGAATGCACTTATGTGTTGACAATGTTGCTTGTTTTGATAAATAAGGTCTTTGCAAGTTGGATTTTAACGAACCAATCTGGTTTATTACATATGCAGATAAGTCTGCCACTGTTGGATAGTCAAAGAGTGCTGTTGACGGGAGAGGTACTTTAATGTCAATTTCGATTTGCCGTCCTAGCTCTGCCATTGATAAACTATCGACACCGGCATCAATCAGAGGTTTTTCTGGATCAACCTCGTGACCAAGAACACGGGCAATTGTAGCAAGTATGATTGACTGAGTCGAATGCTCATAAGGGTGCACGTGCGAAGACAATGGACTTGCGGCATCGCTACTCGTCATCAGACTCAATGCGCTAACATCGTCTGCTGGACCGTTAGCACGCTTTCTTCGGGGGACCCGACTCGCGACAGATGAAAAAAAGGCTGTCGATTTTGCACCTTCGACAGCACTCAAAAGAATTCCCCAGCTGAACTTGGCAGCAAGCGTGACTGCGGCAGTACTATCGTAGCTTGAACAATATTTAAGAATCATTTCTGTGATTTGAATGCCATTTTTGGGAGATAGTAACCCAACACCGATAAAATTTGTCTTTTTCGCCGCATTTGAAGACTGAATCTTACATGCCATACCGCCGTCAGGAAGGTCTGTCCATGGACCCCATTGTATGCTGGTGACTATTCCCCCAATGGACGTGTGCCGCGCGGAAGCAGCCCATCCGTCCATCCACGCGTTCGCCGCAGCATAATTTGCTTGTCCAGGAGATCCTAGTGAAGATGCAATCGAAGAAAATATTAAACACTTTTGCACAGCGGAAGTCTCAAGCAAAAAATTCTGCATGCTCTTGAGCCCTGCAACTTTTGGCGCGGATACCTTTGAAATTATAGTTGGTGTCTGATTTGGAATCAATGCATCCAGCAGCACACCGCTTGTATGCATAATCGTTCCGATTTGCCCGTTGTCACAGGCATGAATTGATATCAATGAATGATCTTCTGAAGATGCGATATCACACTTTCTAGCTGTTATCAAGCAGGTCTGAGATGCCCATTTGTGAAAATGTTTTGCACGACCGCACCGTCCTGAAACTACGATTTCAAGGGCTCCTCTCTCAGTGGAAGCACATAAAGTAGTGATCCAGGTTATTAAGATGTTGCAAATGGCGCCGAGACCACCGGTGATGAGTATGTTCCCCTTGAACTTTATACATGCTCTCCTGAGATGTTGAACATCTCTGTTGGAGCGTTCAACTTTTTGAATCGATCCGACATATATTATGCCACAGCGGATCGATGTACCACTGCTACTATCAGCTTGGACAAGGCCTGATGGTGTGTTTGCAGATGAGAAATCAGCATCGAATCCACAACTGATTCTTCCTCTGTTTTCATTTCCAACCACACGAAGTATTCCCCAAGCAGAGGAACAACCAATATCGCCCTGTGCGCAAAACCCTGACCTTGGAGCAGTTGTTAACGCGTTTCGTGTTGTCAGTAGTGCAGCCCCAAGTTGAGAATAACTAGAATGGCATATGGCCTGCGCCTCAGATATGATTGATGCTGCGATGCGACAACCAATGTTTCTATCAAACAGCGAGGCTGATGTTTGGTTTTGCGATTTGGGCTGTTTACCTCTGCCGGTCATTGAGTTGGGATGAAGCGAGGAGTTAGCCATCCAGGAAACCAAATATCTGGAATCTAATAAGTCATTCTCTGATGACTGTGTGCTTGGACTGTTTTCATTGACATTTAATTTGTTCAAATGTTCCGAGGAGATGACTCCAGATGTGATAATTGGCGACAATATTAGTTCGCAGGACCTGTGCATGATTCTGTTATTGTTTTGACAAAAGCCCTGACATGATCTAATCGAGGCCGAAGAGATGTTGCCATTGAAAGAAGAGGAGTGGCGTCCAAATACATTTTCCCAATGGCATTTGATAGCACTCAGACGACTCAGTGTTAGACATCGCTTTGTACTCAACACAACTGAGAAAGTACTCGGATCCTTCACCTCAACTATCGTCCTCAGCATAACACACACTATTCTATCGGCATTCCTTGCGTTATGAAGTAAGCAGGGCAGGGTGGGAGGGTATAGATCAACACATGGAACTAATGTACAATCAACAATGCAGCAAATTAGTAAAGTTGTAAGTCCATGGCGTAAAACAACTGAACCATCTATAAGATTTATGTCAACGTGAAAAGAGGTAAAGTCACCATCTAGATGGGCCTTGACAACTGCAAAATCAATAACGCCAAGAAAAACTATGGAGCTAAGGTACGCTGTGTTTGACTGATTCTTGCAACTTTCGAAAAAGGGCAAAATGTCTTTGATTGCTTGAAGTGAGCAAAAGAGATCTGAAGACTTAAAAAAGCTGAAACAAATGAATGCTGCATCGTTATAGGGTACAAAGTCAATCGATGCCCGGCTTAAAAGATGGGAGCGGTTGCATAACCAATGCCTGCTTTTATCAAACGTTACGGCCTGAATATCTTTTGTACAAAATGCATACGGCAAATCAGCAGAAGATCCTTTATTAATGACCGCGTGTGCGTTAGTTCCTTGAAATGCAAATGCGCTT
>Ga0302114_10000132_pt1 | contig 54011 bp, 58 predicted proteins | sample AG5_Surface_MG_FD_203107 | JGI IMG/M metagenome (GOLD analysis project Ga0302114, IMG submission 203107) | Marine microbial communities from Western Arctic Ocean, Canada - AG5_Surface | ecosystem: Environmental > Aquatic > Marine > Oceanic | place: Canada: Western Arctic Ocean | collected... | reverse complement strand
ATCCTTGTCGGCAAAGTCACGCCGAAAGGTGAATCTGATCAGCCCCCTGAAGAGAAGCTGCTGCGTGCGATTTTCGGAGAAAAAGCACGTGATGTTCGCGACAACTCTCTGCGCGTCCCCAGCACTGAACGTGGTCGTGTTGTTGACGTAAGGATCTACACCCGGGAGCAGGGAGACGAATTGCCCCCTGGCGCCAACATGGTGGTGAGGGTGTATGTAGCCCAGCGTCGCAAGATTCAGGTTGGCGATAAAATGGCTGGCCGCCATGGCAACAAAGGCATCATCAGCCGCATTCTTCCCCGTGAAGATATGCCCTACTTGCCCGATGGCACTCCAGTTGACATCTGTCTGAATCCCTTGGGAGTACCGAGTCGTATGAACGTGGGGCAGGTGTTCGAGTTGCTGATGGGGTGGGCTGCTCACCACCTTGATTGCCGCGTCAAAATTGTTCCCTTCGATGAGATGTATGGCGCTGAGAAGTCTCAACAAACTGTTCAGGCCTATCTCAAGGAAGCGGCGAGTCAGCCAGGAAAAGATTGGGTCTTCAACCCGGAAAATCCAGGAAAGCTCCTGCTCAGAGATGGACGGACTGGTGAACCCTTTGATCAACCTGTGGCAGTTGGATATGCCCACTTCCTGAAGTTGGTCCACCTTGTGGACGACAAGATCCATGCCCGATCCACTGGCCCTTACTCCTTGGTGACTCAGCAGCCGTTGGGTGGTAAGGCCCAGCAAGGCGGCCAGCGTTTGGGTGAAATGGAGGTGTGGGCGCTCGAGGCCTATGGCGCCGCCTACACATTGCAGGAACTGCTCACGGTCAAGTCGGACGATATGCAGGGACGCAATGAAGCTCTCAACGCCATTGTGAAAGGTAAGCCGATTCCACGTCCAGGAACACCCGAGTCCTTCAAGGTGCTGATGCGCGAACTCCAGTCTCTCGGCTTGGATATCGCTGTGTATACCGATGAGGGCAAGGAAGTGGATCTAATGCAAGACGTGAATCCACGCCGCAGTACCCCAAGCAGGCCCACATACGAATCCTTAGGCGTCGCGGATTACGACGAGGACTGATGGATCAACGAACGAAACGACACAACCGCCTTTTCCCTTAAACGCCAATGACCAACAGCAATCTGCGTACAGAGAACCACTTCGACTACGTCAAAATCACACTCGCATCACCCGATCGGGTGATGGAGTGGGGTCAGCGCACCTTGCCGAATGGACAGGTGGTTGGAGAAGTGACCAAGCCTGAAACCATCAACTACCGCACGCTCAAGCCGGAGATGGATGGCTTGTTCTGCGAAAAGATCTTTGGTCCTTCCAAGGATTGGGAATGTCATTGCGGTAAGTACAAGCGAGTCCGTCATCGCGGCATCGTTTGTGAGCGCTGTGGCGTTGAGGTCACAGAGAGTCGGGTGCGACGTCACCGCATGGGCTTTATTAAGTTGGCGGCACCCGTCTCTCATGTTTGGTATCTGAAAGGGATTCCGAGTTATGTGGCCATCCTTTTGGATATGCCACTGCGGGATGTTGAGCAGATTGTTTATTTCAACTGTTATGTGGTGCTGGATGCGGGCGATCACAAAGACCTGAAGTACAAACAATTGCTCACGGAAGATGAGTGGCTTGAAATTGAAGATGAGATTTATGCAGAAGACTCAGAAATTGAGAATGAACCCGTTGTTGGAATTGGTGCTGAAGCGCTGAAGCAGCTGCTTGAGGATCTCCAACTCAATGCACTTGCTGAACAATTACGTGAGGAGATTGCTGGGAGTAAGGGACAGAAACGCGCCAAGTTGATTAAGCGCCTCCGGGTGATTGATAACTTCATTGCCACCAACGCCCGCCCTGAGTGGATGGTGTTGGATGCAATTCCTGTTATCCCACCAGACCTGCGCCCAATGGTGCAGCTGGATGGTGGTCGTTTTGCGACCTCTGACCTCAATGATCTCTACCGACGGGTTATCAATCGCAATAATCGTCTCGCTCGCCTTCAGGAAATCCTTGCTCCTGAGATCATTGTTCGCAATGAAAAGCGGATGCTTCAAGAAGCGGTTGATGCCCTAATCGACAATGGCCGACGCGGTCGAACTGTTGTTGGAGCTAACAATCGTCCGCTTAAGTCACTTAGCGACATCATTGAAGGTAAGCAGGGTCGTTTCCGCCAAAACTTGCTTGGCAAGCGTGTTGATTACTCCGGTCGCTCCGTCATCGTGGTGGGACCAAAGTTGAAGATGCATCAGTGTGGTTTGCCTAAGGAGATGGCAATCGAGCTCTTTCAGCCGTTTGTGATTCATCGCCTGATTCGTCAAAACATCGTTAACAACATCAAGGCAGCAAAGAAGTTGATTCAGCGCGCTGATGATGAAGTGATGCAGGTGTTGCAGGAGGTGATCGAAGGTCACCCAATCATGCTGAACCGAGCCCCCACACTCCACCGTTTAGGGATTCAAGCTTTTGAACCCAAGTTGGTGGACGGCAGAGCGATCCAACTTCACCCCCTCGTTTGTCCAGCATTCAACGCTGACTTTGACGGAGACCAGATGGCCGTTCACGTGCCACTCGCTATCGAGGCACAAACGGAAGCGCGCATGTTGATGTTGGCGAGCAACAACATTCTGTCTCCGGCCACTGGTGATCCGATCATTACACCATCCCAAGACATGGTGCTTGGTTCTTATTACCTAACGGCTCTGCAGCCCCACATGCATCCCATTGAGTTCGGTGATCGCTCCCGCACTTACTCCAGTCTTGAAGATGTGATTCATGCCTTTGAAGACAAGCGAATCACTTTGCATGACTGGGTTTGGGTTCGGTTTAACGGCGAGGTTGATGATGAAGACGAGCGTGAAGAGCCCATCAAAAGCGAAACCCTCAGTGATGGTACTCGTTTTGAACAATGGACCTATCGCCGTGACCGCTTTGACGAAGACGGTGCTCTGATTAGCCGTTACATCCTGACGACCGTTGGACGTGTGGTGATGAATTACACGATCATCGACGCGGTGGCAGCCACCTGAAGCCCCTCTCACAAAGCCTTCCCTTCCCTTCTGTTTCAAGCGCTGTCATGACCTCTACTCCCTCCAAATCCCGCAAGGCTGCTAAAGCCGCCAAGGCTGCTAAAGCAGCAGCTGCTGCTCATGCCAAATCTCGAGCACTAACCAAAACTCCGCCTCCCTTCCGCAACCGCGTTGTTGATAAGAAGGTCTTGAAGGAACTTGTTGCATGGGCCTTTAAAAATCATGGAACGGCTGTTACCGCCTCGATGGCGGATCAACTCAAGGATTTGGGTTTCAAGTACGCCACCCAGGCTGCCGTTTCGATTTCGGTAAACGATCTCAAGGTTCCCGCTGCAAAGAAAGATCTGCTCGCTCAGGCTGAGGAGCAGATTACGGAGACCGAGGAGTCCTACCGGCTTGGTGTCATCACAGAGGTTGAGCGTCACACCAAGGTGATCGACACCTGGACTGAGACCAACGAGCGCTTGGTTGATGCTGTCAAAAAGAACTTCAACGACAACGATCCGCTCAACTCGGTTTGGATGATGGCCAACTCTGGGGCTCGAGGGAATATGTCCCAAGTTCGTCAGCTGGTGGGCATGCGCGGTTTGATGGCGAACCCTCAAGGGGAGATCATTGACCTTCCGATCCGCACCAATTTCCGTGAGGGACTCACGGTCACGGAATACGTCATCTCGTCCTACGGAGCCCGTAAGGGACTGGTGGATACTGCGCTGCGTACGGCAGACTCCGGCTACCTCACCCGCCGTTTGGTGGATGTCGCACAAGACGTGATTGTTCGTGAGGACGACTGCGGCACCATGCGTTCGATCATGGTTAAGGCAGAGGACGGTCGTTTTGGTAAGCGCCTTGTCGGACGATTGACTGCTGATCAGGTTCTTGGAGCTGATGGTGAGGTCATCGCTGAGCGCAACAGCGAAATCGATCCACCTCTCTCAAAACGATTTGAGGCTGCCGGTGTCTCCGCGCTGATGGTGCGTTCTCCGCTCACCTGTGAGGCCAATCGTTCTGTATGCCGTAAGTGCTATGGCTGGGCTCTTGCACATAATCACTTGGTTGACTTGGGCGAAGCGGTTGGAATTATCGCGGCTCAATCCATTGGCGAGCCTGGAACCCAGCTCACCATGAGAACGTTCCACACCGGTGGTGTGTCAACGGCTGAGAGTGGCGTGGTGCGCTCAAAATTGGAAGGCACCGTTGAATTTGGCTCGAAAGCGAGGGTTCGTCCTTATCGCACACCCCATGGTGTGAATGCACAGCAGTCCGATGTGGACTTCTCGCTCACGATCAAGCCCAACGGAAGTGGTAAGCCACAGAAGATCGAAATCACCACTGGTTCGCTTCTGTTTGTTGACGACGGTCAGAAGATCGCCTCTGATGTGACAGTGGCAACAATTGCGGCTGGTGCCGTAATGAAGAGCGTTGAGAAAGCCACCAAAGATGTGATCTGCGACCTGGCAGGTCAGGTCAGCTACGACCCCACTATTCAGCCCCGCGAGGTGACTGACAGGCAGGGCAACATCACGCACAAAGCTCAGCGTCTGGGCCGGATGTGGGTTCTTGCTGGTGATGTATACAACTTGCCTCCAAATGCGCGCCCCGTTGTTTCATCAGGCGGGTCCGTCATCCCGGCTCAGGTTCTTGCTGAAGCCAGTCAAGCCAGTGAGTATGGCGGTGCAATCCGCTTGCGCGAAGCCTTGGGTGATTCGCGTGAGGTGCAGATTGTTACCACTTCCATGACGCTCCGTGATTTCAAACTTCTCGGTGAATCAACTCACGCTGGTGAGATCTGGAATCTTGAAGCCAAGGATGGGACGCGTTATCGCCTTAACACAATCCCTGGAAGCAAAATCGGCAACGCAGAAGTTGTAGCCGAACTTGCTGATGATCGCTTCCGTACACAAACCGGTGGATTAGTCAAATTTGCACCAGGACTTGCAATTAAGAAAGCTCGTTCTGCCAAAAACGGTTACGAGGTCAATAAGGGTGGCACATTATTGTGGATCCCTCAGGAAACGCATGAAATCAATAAAGATATTTCTTTGCTGATGATTACTGACGGTCAATGGATTGAAGCCGGCACCGAAGTGGTGAAGGATATCTTTAGCCAGACTGCAGGTATCGTGAGTGTTACTCAGAAGAACGATATTCTTCGCGAAATTATTGTTTGTGGCGGCAGTTTTCATCTCTGTACTGAGAAGAAAGCGCTCGAGCGTTTCCAGGGCGAGGGCGTCATGGTGAATCCAGGCGAAGCGATCGCTAAGGGCATCAGTACCGATGCCATGGTGTTTGTTCAGGCAGTTGAAACCCCTGAGGGCACTGGCTTATTGCTCCGTCCTGTTGAGGAATACACCATCCCCAATGAGGCCCAGCTTCCTGATTTGGGCCATGTCAAGCAGCCCAATGGTCCCCATCTCGGGATCAAAGCGACGCAACGTTTGGCCTTTAAAGACAACGAGTTGGTCAAATCAGTTGAAGGAGTGGAGTTGCTGCGAACTCAATTGATGTTGGAAACGTTCGAGACCACTCCACAGATGACTGTCGATGTGGAAGCGATTCCCGACAAGAGGGCCAAAACGATTGAGCGTCTTCAGCTCGTGATCTTGGAAAGCATCTTGGTGCGTCGTGACACCATTTCTGATTCCAGTCATGGCTCCACTCACACCGAACTCCAGGTGGAAGACGGACAGTCCATTAAGGCGGGTGATGTTGTTGCAACCACGCAAATTCTCTGCAAGGAGGCTGGTGTCGCTGAGATGCCAGAAGCCACAGAAGAGGAGCCTGTCCGACGTTTGATCGTTGAAAGGCCTGAGGACACGATCACGATCAAGACCTCTGGAGCTCCCGTCGTCACCGTTGGACAGCGTGTGGTGGACGGCGAAGAGCTGGCTCAGGGTCAGCCTTCAGATTGCTGCGGTGAGGTGGAGCAGGTGAGCGCTAGCTCCGTCACCATGCGTTTGGGGCGTCCATACATGATTTCACCCGACTCGCTGTTGCATGTTCGCGATGGAGATCTTGTCCAGCGCGGTGACGCCTTAGCCCTTCTGGTCTTTGAACGTCAGAAAACTGGTGACATTGTTCAGGGCCTACCTCGTATTGAGGAGTTGCTAGAGGCAAGGCGTCCACGTGAGTCTTCGATCCTTTGCAAAAAGCCAGGAACCGTTGAAATTAAACAGGGAGAAGACGATGAGTTCACCACGGTGACCGTGATCGAATCCGACGATGCGATCGCTGAATACCCGATCCTGCTTGGTCGTAACGTGATGGTGAGTGATAGCCAGCAGGTCAATGCTGGTGAACTTCTGACAGATGGTCCTATTAATCCCCATGAGTTGCTTGAGTGCTTCTTTGAGGACCTGCGCAGTCGCAAGCCTTTAATGGATGCGGCTCAGGAAGCGATTGCCAAGCTGCAGCATCGCCTTGTGACTGAAGTCCAGAACGTCTACAAATCGCAGGGCGTGTCGATTCACGACAAGCACATCGAGGTGATTGTTCGCCAGATGACCAGCAAAGTTCGGATCGAGGATGCTGGTGACACCACGCTTCTCCCCGGAGAGTTGATCGAACTCCGTCAGGTGGAAAACACCAATCAGGCGATGTCGATCACGGGTGGAGCGCCTGCCGAATTCACGCCAGTTTTGCTTGGCATTACCAAGGCATCGCTCAACACCGATAGCTTCATCTCTGCGGCTTCTTTCCAAGAAACCACGCGTGTGCTCACAGAAGCAGCGATTGAGGGTAAGAGCGATTGGTTGCGTGGTCTCAAGGAAAACGTGATCATCGGTCGCTTGATTCCCGCGGGTACAGGATTTAGCGGTTTTGAAGAGGAGTTAAGAGCGGAAGCAGGTCCTCATCCCGATATCCTCTCGGAAGATCCTGCCGGTTATCGCCGTATGCAGAATCTTCGCCCTGATTACACCGTTGATATGCCTGCAGCTCCGGCCGCTAAATCCACGGCTTTGTTGGACGATCCCAGCGCTGCAGACCTAGAGGCCACCCGCAGTCGCCATGGTATTGAGGCAGAGGCCAGCAATTTTGCTGCCTTTACCCGTCCAGATGCTGATAACGAGCTTGCAGAAGAGCAAGTTCTTGACCCGGCAGCGGTTGAGAATCTGCAGGAGCAAGGTCTCCTAAGCGATGAATGATTCTTTCGTTTCCTTTTGTATGAGCGGCTCTTGCCGCTTCAAACTGTTGCTCCTTACCGGTGTTGCTCATGATTGAGCCCTCCTTGATCCCAAAGCGGAAACTACCCAGTTTTGGGTTCCATACCCATACTGAAAAGCTCAATGGTCGTGCCGCCATGCTCGGCTTCATTGCCCTTTTGGTTGTGGAGTTCAAAATTGGTCATGGCTTGTTGATCTGGTGATCAGCACGCTTCTCGGTCGAAGCAAGTCCGAGCTTGAAGAGTGGGCTGTTGCTCAGGGCCATCCCGCATTTCGTGGCCGGCAGCTCCATGATTGGCTCTATGCCAAAGGGGCTCGGGATCTTCAAGGCATCACGGTGCTTCCAAAGGCTTGGCGCGCATCCCTTCAAGAGGAGGGGGTGTCGGTGGGGCGTTTGCATGAGCAAGAGCGACGGGTGGCAGCTGATGCCACCACCAAATTGCTGTTGGGCACCGAGGACGGAGAAACCTTAGAAACTGTTGGTATTCCTACTGATCAACGGCTCACGGTTTGTGTATCGAGTCAGGTCGGGTGCCCGATGGCCTGTCGTTTTTGCGCCACTGGCAAAGGAGGGTTGCAACGCTCCCTAGCCGGCCATGAAATTGTTGCCCAGGTGCTCAGTATCCGAGAAGTGATGGAGCGTCGTCCCTCTCATGTGGTGTTCATGGGTATGGGTGAGCCTTTGCTCAACATTGAGGCTGTGCTCGAGTCCATTCGCTGCATCAATGATGATCTGGGCATTGGTCAACGTCGGATCACGGTGAGCACCGTTGGAGTGCCCCATACCCTTCCTCGGCTTGCTGACTTAGCGCTCAAACAGTTGGGTCGGGCTCAGTTCACCCTGGCTGTGAGCCTTCATGCGCCGAATCAAGCGTTAAGAGAGGAGTTGATTCCTACGGCGAAGACGTATCCCTACGACGCACTTCTGGATGATTGTCGTTACTACCTCCAGAAGACGGGTCGTCGGGTGAGCTTTGAGTACATCCTTCTAGGTGGGGTCAATGATCATCCGCACCACGCTGCCGAACTTGCTGATCGAGTGGGTGGTTTTCAGAGCCATGTGAATCTGATTGCCTACAACCCCATTGAGGAAGAGGAGTTTCAGCGACCTACGGCCAAGAGGATTGAGGGCTTTCGGCGCGTTCTGGAGCGTCGTGGAGTCGCTGTGAGTTTGCGAGCTAGCCGCGGCTTGGATCAGGATGCAGCTTGTGGACAGTTGCGTCGCAATCGAAGGTCTTAGAAGAGACTGCGAAAGCAGACTTAATTGGATTCAATGGCACCGATTGACTGGTTTTTTCTGGTCTTTTATTTAATCGGAACCTTGCTTCTTAGGCTTTGGCTGTCTCGACGCAATCAGGGGGAAGAGGATTATTTCGTTGCTGGACGCAGCCTGAGCGGATGGTTGGCAGGCGCTTCGATGGCCGCCACTACCTTCTCGATCGATACACCGTTATATGTCGCGGGCTTGGTGTGCAACAGAGGCCTGGCAGCGAATTAGTGTGGTGGGGGTTCGGTCTTGCTCATGTGGCCATGGCTGTGGTGTTTGCGCCCCTTTGGCGCCGCAGCGGCGTGATGACAGACGCAGCCTTTACAGAACTTCGCTACTGAGGAACCGCGGCGGCTTGGCTGCGGGGCACGAACGCTTTTTTGCTGGCCCTTCCGATCAATTGCATTGGCATCGGTTATTCGTTTTTGGCCATGCGAAAGGTGGTGCAAGCGCTAGGGATTGTGTCCGATCAGCCCGTGCCAGCACTCGGTGGTCTTCCCGACACGGTGCTGTTGTTGATGATCGTGGCTGTTTTGGTCCTTGTGCACACCGTGGCCGGTGGTCTTTGGGCCGTTGTGATCACTGATTTTGTGCAGTTGATTTTGGCGATGGTGGGGGCTCTGGCTGTGGCTTGGGCTGCCATCCATGCCGCTGGCGGGATGGATGCTCTGCTCACCAGCCTCAATGATTTGGGTCGTCCCGAGGTGTTGTCGTTTGTCCCTTGGCGCTGGACTGACTCTGGCTTCGATTGGATTGGAGGGGCAGGCATCAGTGCTTCCACCTTCTTGGCTTACCTCACGGTGCAGTGGTGGAGTTTTCGTCGCATTGATGGTGGTGGTGAATTCATTCAACGGATGCTTGCCACCCGCGATGAACGTCAGGCGAGGTTATCGGGCTGGGTGTTTCTTGTGGTGAATTACCTGCTGCGCAACTGGCTGTGGGTTTTGGTGGCCCTTGCGGCTCTAGTGCTGCTGCCCGATCAGGCCGATTGGGAACTGAGTTATCCGGCTCTGGCGGTGGCCTACCTCCCGCCTGTGGTGCTTGGCCTGGTAGTGGTTTCCTTAGTGGCTGCTTTTATGAGCACGGTCAGTACCTCTGTGAACTGGGGTGCCAGTTATCTCACCCATGACCTCTATCAGCGCTTTGTGAAGCCGGATGCTTCGCAGAAAGAGCTGCTCTTTATTGGACAGGCCACCAATGTTCTTTTGTTGGTGTTAGGGGTATTAACAGCTTTGATTAGTGACAGAACCGGTACCGTTTTCCGACTGGTGATTGCGATCGGGACCGGGCCTGGTGTGGTCCTGGTCTTGCGTTGGTTCTGGTGGCGAATTAATGCTGCGGCAGAGCTGTCATCAATGGTGTGTGGATTTTTTGTTGGCTTGGCCACGTCTGTGATTCCCGTTCTTCAAATTTCGGTCTACGGGCTCAGGTTGATGGTGACTACTGCCATCACGGCAGTGGTTTGCGTGGTGGTGATGTTGCTGACTCCCCCGGAGTCAGCGGAGGTGCTTGAGGAGTTCGTCCAGCCAGCCCCCAGGTCCTGGCCGGAGTCGTTGGCGGCGGCACTGTGAGGTGGAGGCTTCTGAATCACTGCGAGATCTTGTCACTCGATTTGTGCTGAGTAGATGTCTTCTGTTTGGGGCGCTGCTTGGCTCGGGTGCATTCCTTCTGCACCAGCAAGTGGCAGGTTGGTCTGGTGTAATTCTCACGGTTGTTTCCCTCTCTCTCCTTTTGCGAGGGCGGCATTCACGCCTTGCCGGTGAGTGACCCTTCACAATGGATCTAAAAATAAAACCGGTGAGTTTTTTTCGCAGCACCATTCTTCCTGTTTTGATCGTGGCTTTATTTGGTCTCGCTCTGTTTGCGGTGAGTGCACGTATCTGGTTGCCTGGTGACATGCTTGCGCCAGCTCCGGTCAGTTGACCTGATGCTTCTACGATCAATGCCATGACCGATCGCCCGCCCCTGGATCGTGAATCACGTGTGGCCAGTCTGGCCATCGATCCGGATGTGCTCGCCCGTGAGCTTGAAGCTGAACAGGTTGGTGATCCCCTCGATGAGATTGATCTCGACGATCCAGAGCAGGATGCCCTGGAGGCCATTCGTCAGTGTGATGAGGCGCTGAATTGGTTGCAGCAAGGTCATGATCAGAGGCTCCAAGGGTTGCGCGTGTTTTGTGAACATCGAGATCCCCGTTCGGTTTCACTTCTGCTGCCTCTTTTAGAGGAGGTGTGCCCAGTTGTGCGGATGAGCGCTGTCTACGCCCTCGGTCGGAATCCCTCCCCCCCTGCTGTGGGACCCCTTTTGAAATTGCTGCAAGAGGACAGCAATGCCTATGTGCGGAAAGCCACGGCCTGGAGTCTTGGTAATTATCCCGATGCACCAGTGCTGAATCCCTTGATTCGCGCATTGCAGACCGATGTGGCGGCTGTGCGCTTGTGGGCGTCTGTTTCTCTCGCTGAAGCTGGGGTGACCTCTGCGGCAAAGGCAGATCCGGTGGCTGGCCAGTTACTGATTAGCTTGCGAATCGACAGTGAATCCGTGGTGCGAAGCAATTGCATCTGGGCTCTCGGCCGCCTGCTTGAGCATCTTGTTGAACCCCGTCGCCTCGAGGTGATTGAAGTGTTTGTGCGTGCGCTTTTGCACGATCGCGAAAGGTCTGTTCGCGATGAAGCCCGCACGGCTCTCGAGCAGATGGAATCCCCCGATGTTTTGGATCGCCTTCAAACCTTGATGGACGAGGGATTGTTCAGCTGATTGGACGAACTGACAAGACCCCCCATCAGCTTCGCGTTCTCGCCTTTAACATCTGTTCATTGTTGGGTGTGGTGCATGCCTGAGCGCACGCTTCGTTTCCGAATTCGTCCTGACGGTCGCGTCGAGGAGCAGGTGGAGGGCGTTGAAGGCGACGCTTGTCTGCAACTGACGGAACGTTTGGAATCAGCCTTAGGCACGGTGGAACGCCGTCAGCCAACGTCTGATGCCTTCGTCACAACCCAAACCCAGTCCCAGTCACAGTTCGTCGAACCCTCCTGATGTCCCATTTTAGTACTGTCAAAACAGAACTTCGCCAGCGTGAGTCCTTGGTCTCCGCTCTCGAGGATCTTGGTTACGAGCCAAAACAGGGAGGCCATCCCGTCCGGGGTTATCACGGTCAAACCGTGGAAGCTGAATTGGCGGTCACGCTTCAGGATTCTGCTGATTTTGGTTTTGTTTGGAATGAGGCCAATGGTTCCTATGAGTTCGTGACCGATCTTGATTTGTGGCGCCAGTCCGTGCCGATCGAGCGATTCCTATCTCGACTTACGCAGCGCTACGCCCTCAACACAGTGCTAAAAGCCTCCCTCACCGAGGGCTTTGACGTTGCCGAGCAGCGTGATTGCCAGGATGGATCGATCGAGCTTGTTGTGACACGTTGGGATTCCTGATTCGCAGCGCGAGAGAGGTCAATCCGTGACCGACTCGTTAGGTAACCCCTCTGCTGCTTACAGCGCTTCCTCTCTTGAGGATGATCAATCCACTGGCAGGGAACCGGTTCTGGGTGGTGCCCTCGCGGAAAAAGCTGTCTGGGTTGATGAGGCTGTTTGTATTGGTTGTAGGTATTGCGCTCACGTGGCCTGCAACACCTTCATTATTGAGCCCAATTTGGGACGTTCCCGAGCGATTCGCCAGGACGGGGATAGTTCTGAGCGCATTCAAGAGGCGATCGAAACTTGCCCTGTGGATTGCATTCACTGGGTTGCCTTTGATGACCTCAAGGGCCTACAAGCGCAGCTTGATTCTCAGGAGCTTCTTCCGCTCGGGTTGCCCTCTCCTGCTCGCCCACGACGGATTCTCCCCCGGCAGCCGTAAGACTGAACTGCGATGACATCACAGGCCTTGGCTTTGCCAACCCGACGCTTTGGTCGCACAGAATTGGCCATGCCCGTGCTTTCCCTAGGGGGCATGAGGTTTCAGCAAAGTTGGTCGGATCTTGAGGCTGACGTGATTACTCAGGAGGCTCAAAGCACCGTGGAAAACACACTTCACCGTGCTGTGGAGCTTGGCTTTCACCATCTGGAAACAGCGCGTCATTACGGCAGCTCTGAGCGTCAACTGGGCTGGGCTCTCCCGCATTCGCCAGATCCAGATCGGATTCTTCAAACGAAGGTGCCCCCCCGGGACGATCCTGCGCTGTTTGAAGCCGAGCTCGAACTCAGCCTTGAGCGCTTAGAGGTTCAGCGAATCGAGTTGCTGGCCATTCATGGCATCAACAGATTGGATCATTTGGAGCAAACGCTGCGACCAGGCGGCTGTATGGAGGTGGTACGCCGCTGGCAGCGAGAAGGTCGCATCGACCATGTGGGCTTCTCTACCCATGGTGAAACCAGCGTCATCGAAGCTGCAATCAACTCTGACGCCTTCGATTATGTGAATTTGCATTGGTACTACATCCGGCAAGACAATGAACCAGCGTTGGTCGCAGCCCAACGCCATGACATGGGCGTGTTCATCATTAGTCCCACCGATAAAGGTGGCCATCTGCATACCCCTTCGCTGCTGTTGAAGCAGCTCTGCGCTCCCCTTCACCCGATCGTGTTTAACGATCTGTTTTGCCTGCGTGATCCACGCGTTCACACCATCAGTGTTGGTGCATCCAGGCCAAGTGACCTCGATCTTCATCTTGAAGCTGTGCGTCAACTTGATATAGTTGGAGCGCTCATCGCCCCGATTCATGATCGGTTGCAGATTCAAGCTCTACAGGCCCTTGGTGAGCCTTGGCTGATGACCTGGCGTGAAGGGTTGCCCCATTGGAAAGACACTCCCGGGGGTATCAATCTCCCCGTGTTGCTCTGGCTCCACAATTTGATTGAAGCTTGGGACCTCGAGGGGTATGCCAGGGCGCGTTACGGAATTCTTGGTCATGCAGGACATTGGGCGCCTGGTGCCAACGCTGACGCCCTGGATCAGGAGGTCAGCGAGACAGACCTCCGCAATGTTTTGAACCAAAGTCCCTGGGCTGAAACGATCCCAGGATTGCTAAGGGGTTTAAAGGAACGGGTTGGCGGCGTTCCTCAAGAACGTTTGTCGTCTGCCTGATCACCAAGGGGAAGACGGCTGGGTAGACCAACGGGTCGGGGATAGCTCTTGGGGCAGGGTGCCAAGGGCTCAATGCGAACCAACGTGCGTAGCCCCCGACCAGCCGGCAGGTTGATCTGCTTGCAGTCCGCAACTTTGGCCTTGAGAGGAACTAAGGCTCGTTTCAGTTTGGCTTCGTCGTCGTGACTCCAGTGGCCGCGATAAAGCAGCGCCTGGCCTTGATGGGCCAGAAGGGGCACGAGATACTCCGCCACGACGGGGGGTGTGGCCACGGCTCTGGCCATCGCCAAATCGAACGTCCCACGACAGGACCGCTCCTGACCAGTGATCTCAACGCGCTCGGTGCGGACGTCCACGCGATTCCCTAATCCAAGGGCGTTGGCCATGGCTTCCACTGCTGCAGTTTTGCGCCCGACTGAATCAACAAGGGTGAGAGTGGTACCGGGTAGGGCGATGGCGACAGCGAGGCCAGGAAAACCGCCTCCAGTGCCTACATCAATGCAGCGACGCCTTAGCTCTGGGGTACTTAGCTCATGTTCGAGCGGCCAAAGACTGTCAAAAACCTGGGCGATCCAGAACTCTTCGTTTTCCACTAATCGGGTGAGATTCACCCTGCTGTTCCAATGACGCAGCAGGGCTTGCAGCTCTTTGAATTGAGAGAGCTGGGTGTCATTGGGCTGCCAGCCCAAACGGTGCCATAGGTCAGGCCCGGCATCAGAAAAGCTGTTTGCTTCTGGCATGGCTGCCAGGGCAGCGACTCTTCCTACAATGCACCTTCGTGATTCGGTTCGAATAGGACGTGATGTCGGCCTCGACCCATTACGAACGGTTAGGAGTAGGTCGTGGAGTTGATGCCGAGACTTTGCGCCGCGCCTTTCGCCGTCTCAGTAAGTCGGTTCATCCAGACACCACGACGTTGCCGGCCGTGGAAGCAGCTCACCAATTTCAGCTGCTGCGTGAGGCTTATGACCACCTGTCTGATCCTTCTCTACGTCGGCTCTATGACGCTCAATTAATCAAGCAGGAACAGCTCTTTCAAGAGCAGCACGCTCCGCTTCCTTCCCCTCTAACGGCTCCTCCAACGGCGATTGGTGAGCGGCGACCACTCTCAGGAGGGGAGTGGTTGTCGCTGTTGATGTTGCTCGGGGCCTTGCTTTTGTGTTTATCGCTGGGAGTCGGGGTGGCCTGGAGTCGGGGTATGGAGCTACAGGTTCAGCCGAGTTGGCTGGTGGCCGAGCAGACTCCAAAGGAGCCGTTGATTAGGGATGTCCTTGATGGTGTCGATGCCTCCAGCAGAAACTCCCTTGAATCAGCATTCGCTGCAGGCCCTTGAGCTCTGGCTTCATCAGCTTGGAGCGCAGCGGCTAGACGATGATCCGTGTGGCTGGTCATGGCAGGAACAGGGATGGCTGGCTGAGATCCGGCTGCAACAAACAGATCTCGCGGTGATCTGGAGCCCAAATGAAGCGCCTCGCCCTTGCGTGTTTCCCTATGGACTATCTCGAGCCGACGTCGAGGCGGCCCTGCGGCTCGGTCCATGAGGGCTCAGTTCGTTGCTTGTTTTTGCAGAAGGTCGAGCGCTTCCTGGAGAACGGAATAGCAGTGATCGAGCTGCTCATCGCTGATGCAAAGCGGTGGAAGTAGGTACACCACTTGGCCGAGGGGCCGCACCAGTACACCCCGCTCTCTCGCCAGCTGGCGTAGCACTTTTCCTGCAGGGTTCAGGTAACCCTCTTGGTCGCTGACCACGAGATCAAAAGCTGCGATCGTCCCTGTCAAGCGAACACGCCTGATTCCTGGGTGACGTGCCAAAACCTCTAAGCGCGATCGATGCCTCGCTTCGAACCCCAGATACTTGTCAGGTTCTGCTTCGAGTAGATCCAGACTGGCGTTCGCTGCAGCGCAGCCCAGGGGGTTCGCGGTGAAACTGTGGCCATGCCAAAGCGTCAAACTCGGGTCCTTGCCCACGAAGGCGTCGAATACAGCGCCGCTTGCCATGGTCACTCCCATGGGAAGGAATCCAGCGGTTAGTCCTTTTGACAGCGCGACAAGATCAGGTTTGACACCTGCCCGCTGGGTCGCCAAAAAATCGCCGCAACGCCCAAAGCCTGTAAGGACTTCGTCGGCGATCAACAAGGTTTCAGCGTTCCGAACGCGCTTTTCTACTTCTTGAAGAAATGTGGGACGCACCATGCTCATCCCGCCGGCGCCTTGGACAAGCGGTTCGAGGATCACAGCAGCGGTTGGTGTCTTGAGGGCTTCTTCGAGCTGGTTTAGTGCTGTTTGTTCATGCTGTTCGACGTGATCGTCGTCCCACCAAGTTGCTGGCCATGGAATGCGGGCGACCGGAAATAACAGTGGGTCAAAGGGTTCACTGAAAAGGCTGCGAGCTCCGACGGCCATCGCTCCAAACGTATCTCCGTGATAAGCGCCGTCGAAGGCGATGATCTGCTGTCTGGGCTTTCCTTTGTTGTGCCACCACTGAATGGCGATTTTGAGTGCCACCTCCACGGCGGTGGAGCCGTTGTCGGAGAAAAAGACTCGCTCTAATCCAGTTTTGGCTGCCAACCGATCGGCGAGACGTTCGGCTTGAGGGTGGGTGAATTCAGCGAAAATGACCTGCTCAAGGGTCTCGGCCTGACGAGCGATTGCTTCTGCGACATGAGGGTGGGCATGGCCATGCAAGGTGACCCACCAGCTGCTAATCGCGTCGATTAATGGAGGCCCTTCATCGCGGTAAAGAAGAGCACCATTTCCTCGAAGCACTCTTTCTAATGGAGGCGTTGTCGAGACCTGGGTGAAAGGAGGCCAGAGGTGGGGATGGTGGTTCTGAGGCACTTCGTCGTCGCAGCTGCCAGTGGATGAATTCGTCTCTTTTGAGCTCAGCGGCACATTTCACTGTTTTGTTCTGATTCCGTGGCGATCGGGCCACAGTTAAACCAACGCACAAACCCGACCTCCACGTCAGTAAATAACACCAAAATGCCTGCGCAAAGGAAGGCAACAGCCACAGCGACTCCGGTTTGACGGCGATTCATCTCGTAGCCAGTAAGCGATTGATCTCAGTTTCGACCTTAGCTTTCACGTTCTGAACACGCCATTGCTTGGCAAGGGCCGCGGCACTCAGTTCCTCAATCGGTGGTAATTCGCATAGCAAAGGCACATCGCCGAGTTCATTCAGGGTTCGGGGATTGTCGGCATGGGGAGGGCCATTCATCACCAGCCCAAGGATCGCAATGTTCCGTGTTCTCAGTGCTTCCAGGCTGAGAAGCGTGTGGTTCAAGGTGCCCAGCTCACTGCGGGCTACCAACACCACCGGAAGCTTCCACCGTTTCAGTTGTTGGATTTGCAGCCAGTGGCGTGTGAGTGGCACCATCAGTCCTCCAGCGGTTTCCACCACCAACGGTCCATCGATAGCTGGCAACTTGAGCTGCTCGGGATCAATGCATCGCCCCTCTCGTTCAGCAGCCCAGTGCGGTGAAACGGGAGCTTGAAATGCATAAGCTTCTTGTTGCCAACGCTCTTTTGGAAGCTCCAGAAGATCGATCACGCGTTGACGATCACCACCGCCTTCAGTTCCGCTTTGGACCGGCTTCCAATAGGTGGCTTCTAAACCTTGAACAAAGAGGGCGCTAACGATGGTTTTTCCGACATCGGTGTCTGTTCCGCAGATCACCAACCGAAGGGGAGGCGTGTTCATCGCTCGATCACCAGGAGTTGGATCAACCAGGTCAATCTGACTTGCCCTTCAGTAGATCGCTCAGGCCAGTGGGCGTTGAGCTGACGCCATTGCCTCACGCTGAGAGCTGAGCGGGTGCTGGTGCCGGCGCCAATGGTTTGCATGGGCCTCAAGAGAGCCGTGATGTGGCTGGCTTGTTCGCTGAAGCAGAGCTGTTGTTGTTGCCTGACCTGCTGTTTGGGTATTGAGGCCAGCAACGCTTGGGTCGTTGGGAAGGGCAAGGCCGAACAGGGGACTGCCGCTTGGCTGGCCGCTGCCTGCCACTGCGGGAAGCAGCCTTCAACCGGCAGCGCCACGATTAACCAACCACCTGGGGCCAGACACTCGAACCAGTTCTGCAGTCTTGTGCCGGGATCGGACAACCAGTGGAGGCAGAAACTGGAGGCGATCAGCGTTGGAGCGACGTCCCAGGCTTGGAGGGGCTGATTCAAATCCCACAGCTGAGTGTGGTCTGGACGAGAGCTGCGAGCGAGCATAGATGGGCTTCCATCGATGCGTTCCACCACCTTGCCGGGGTTCCGTTGTTCGATGGCATCGGCAAGCAATCCCGTTCCACTCCCGAGATCCAGCCATCGACCTGATGGAATTGGGAGTCGCTTGCAGTGCCCGGCTAGTCGCCAGGCCATGGCCGCTTGCAGACGGGCTGCCTGGTTGTATTGGGTTGCTGCGCCATCGAAGCGTCGTAGAACCATTGCCCCCCAGGTGTTGCTCATTGCTCTCCAGGGATCTGATCAAGCCATCGCTGGATGCGCATCAGTAGATCTGGCACCAACAGTGCATGCCCGCTATCGGGAATGAACCAGTGCTCTGCTGGATGCTGCAGTCGGGTCTCCACTGCGTCGCACAGCTCTTGTCTGGCGACTGGCACCACGATTGCGTCTTGTTCTGCCTCCACCACCAGCACTCTGGTTGTTGCTTGCAGCCCTGGCGGTAACTTTGAGCTTGCGATCAGCCGATCTAAGTCGTCGGTTAAGCGTTGACGCCCTTGGCGCGAGAGACCTTTATGGATTGGGCCGCGTGGGAGGCCGTCTGGCGGCGATGGCGCTGCCGCCCGCGTCAAAAAGGTCGTGAGCATCGCGGCTTCAGCGTCGCTACCAAGGCAGCGGCGCATGCTCTTCAAGCCGGTATTAAGAGCGCGACCTTTGGCTCCTTGCGGCACAAATCTGGAAAAACTTGCCAGCAACACCACATCGGTGGCGTTTGCAAACACGGCATCCGGGAGCAGATGCGGCCCTAGGGAGTGGGCAATCACCACGCGCCGCTGCAGCTTTATTGGATCTTGATCGTCTTGCCAAAAGGGCATGTGCTCCTGGCGCTTGCCATAACCACGTTCACCGCTTTGCCAAGACCAATGGTGATGCTTGAAATGCCGGATCCAGGGCACCCATGAATGGCTGTCTCCGCTCCAGCCGTGCATAGCGATGACCTGTTTCATCGGGACCTATCGGCTCAGAGAGAGAGCTTGAAGCAGCGCGCCCAATGTCCCATCGGGCAGTAGCCGACGCACCACCAGGCGTAGTCGGGCCGTTCCTTCGGGAACGGTGGGGGGGCGGATGGCAATGCTCAACAGCCCTGCGGCTTCGAGGGTCTGTTGGCGATCGAGAGCTGCTTGGTCTGAACCGATCACCAGGGGGAGAATCGGACCTGCCCCGCCTGGACGGGGCCATCCAGCGGCAGCGATGGCAGAGCGCCACTGTTGGCTAGTTGCTGTGAGCTCTTTCGACCAATGGGGATGGCGTTGCATCAGTGTTAATGCTGCGAGAGCCGCTGCGGCAAGGGATGGTGCTAACGCTGTGGTGTAGCGAAAGGCGCCACTGGTTTGGAGCAATGTTTCGCCGAGGTCTGCATCGCAGGCCAGAAACGCTCCACCGCTTCCAAAGGCCTTTCCGAAGGTGCCACTGAGCATGGTCACACCCTTGTGAGGGAGGGCATGGCTGAGACCACGTCCACCATCTCCCAGAACGCCCAGGGCATGGGCTTCATCGACTAGGAGTCGGGCAGCGTGGCTGGAGCAGAGCTCTGCCATGGCGCTCAGGTTGGGACTGGTGCCCTCCATGCTGAATAGGCTTTCCGTGATCACTAGCGGTTGGTGTCCTGGATGCCTATCCCGGCAGCGCTCCAGCTTGCGGTTGAGATCGATGAGGTTGTTGTGCGAAAAGCGCTGAAGCCGCGCACCACTGGCTTGCACTCCTGTGAGTAGGGAGTGATGACAGAGCCGGTCCGCCAGCACTGGTGTGTGGCGGTCGGCGAGTGCAAGAACGGCGGCAAGATTGGCTTGAAATCCGCTCGGGTAGAGCAGAACGCGATCTCGGTTTAACCACTGCGCTAGTTGGTGTTCGAGTTGGTCATGCACCGGGCGGCTGCCGCTTACTAGCCGGGATCCACCGGCTCCTACCCCGCTTCTTTTGATTTCTTCTGTTGCTGCCGCGATGAGCTCTGGGTGCTGAGCCAAATTGAGGTAATCGTTGCTGGCTAAATCCACAAGACAACGCGGCTCTTCCTCGCCTTTATCGGTGGCATGGACCGGAATCAGCCCTGATCCATCTGGATTGGGCCTCCACGTGCGGAGTTGACGTTGGCGTGCTTGAGACGGGCTGCTCATGTTGGTCAGTTTGCTGCTCCCTGCTCGCGCAATCCCTAGGATTCAACGATGGTGTCACCGGATGTTTCCCAGCTGTTTCCATTCCCTTTGGATGGTTTTCAGTTGGAATCGATTGATGCCTTGAATCAAGGGCATTCCGTTGTGGTAAGCGCGCCCACGGGATCTGGCAAGACGCTGGTAGGCGAGTACGCCATTTATCGGGCGATTGCCCATGGCCAAAAAGTGTTTTACACAACACCCCTCAAGGCCTTATCCAATCAAAAGTTGCGCGATTTTCGCGAACAGTTTGGAGCAGAAAATGTTGGCTTGATGACGGGTGACCTGAGCGTTAACCGTGAGGCTCGAGTGGTGGTGATGACCACCGAGATCTTCCGCAACATGCTCTATGCCGAAGTGGATGAGCATGACGATCCGCTTGCCGATGTGGAGTCGGTCGTGCTCGATGAGTGCCACTACATGAATGATTCCCAGAGAGGCACCGTCTGGGAAGAATCGATCATCCACTGTCCACCTTCAGTCCAATTGGTGGCGTTATCCGCCACCGTTGCCAATGCGGGGCAACTCACCGATTGGATCGAGAAGGTTCACGGTCCGACGCGTTTGGTGCTCAGTGATTTTCGTCCGGTGCCCCTGCAGTTCAGTTTTTGTAGTGCCAAGGGCCTCCATCCACTTTTAAATGAACAGGGGACAGGAATCCATCCCAATTGCAAGGTTTGGCGTGCTCCAAAAGGGCACAATCGCAAAGGTCGTTCGTCAAGGCCGCCTCAGCCGGAAGCACCACCTATCAGCTTTGTGGTGGCTCAAATGGCGCAACGGGAGATGCTCCCCGCCATCTATTTTATTTTCAGTCGTCGTGGTTGTGATAAGGCCGTTCGCGACCTTGGGGTGCAGTGTTTGGTCACGGAGGCCGAGCAAACGATCATTCGCGATCGGCTTGAGGCCTATACAGCCGCAAATCCTGAGGCTGTGCGCGATGGCTTGCATTCAGATGCGTTGCTACGCGGGATTGCTTCTCATCACGCCGGAGTGCTGCCTGCTTGGAAAGAACTGATCGAGGAGTTATTTCAGCAGGGGTTGGTGAAGGTGGTGTTTGCCACCGAAACATTGGCTGCGGGTATCAATATGCCCGCGCGCAGCACTGTGATCGCATCGCTCTCGAAGCGTACGGAACGGGGGCATCGCCCCTTAATGGCCAGTGAGTTTCTGCAAATGGCTGGTCGCGCAGGCCGTCGCGGCTTAGACACGCAGGGCTATGTGGTGACCGTTCAGAGTCGATTTGAGGGGGTGCGTGAGGCTGCTCAGTTGGCCACGAGCCCTTCTGATCCGTTGGTGAGTCAATTCACCCCCAGCTACGGCATGGTGCTCAACCTGTTGCAGCGTCATGACTTAGCCAAGGCAAGAGAGCTGGTGGAGCGCAGCTTTGGCCGCTACCTCGCCAGTTTGGATCTGGTGGATGAAGAAGAACATCTGGGAGAGTTGCGGATGCAGCTGGGTCAACTTCAAGGCACGGCCGGTGATGTGCCGTGGGAAGACTTTGAGGAATACGAGAAACATCGCGGTCGCCTCCGCGAGGAGAGACGTCTGCTCAGGATTCTTCAGCAGCAGGCTGAAGAAACCCTGGCCCACGAACTGACGATTGCCCTCCAGTTCGCAAGCGTTGGATCGTTGGTAAGCCTTAAATCCCCTCGGCTACGTGGAGGGGTAACGCCGGCCGTGGTCGTGGAGAAATGCGATGGCCCTGGGCAGTTCCCATTGCTGCTTTGTTTGACGCACGACAACGTTTGGATCCTGTTGCCGTGTCAGGGGGTCGTGAGTTTGCATGCGGAATTGAGCTGTTTGCAAGTTGGTGAGGTGATGTCTCCTGATCTCAGCCGTTCCGGTGAGCTCCGTCATGGCGATCAGGAGAGTGGTCGTTTGGCTTTGGCGGTCGCACATATGGCACGTCGTCATGACATGACCACCGCTCAGTACGACTTGGCTGGCGAAGTGTTGGATCAAGTGCGCCTAGTCCAGGAGTTGGAAGATCAGCTGGAGGGGCATTCGGCTCATCGCTGGGGAGATCGCAAGCAACTCAAGAAGCACCGGCGACGCATGGAAGATCTCGAGCATGAAATTCATGAGCGCCAGCAATTGCTCCATCACCGTTCCAACCGGCATTGGGAGACATTTTTGGCTCTTATTGAGATCCTGCGGCATTTTGGCTGCCTGGATGACTTGGAACCAACGGAGATTGGTCGCACCGTTTCCGCTCTTCGTGGCGACAACGAGCTCTGGCTAGGCCTGGCACTGATGAGCGGTCATCTCGACGAGTTGCCTCCAGCAGAACTGGCCGCTGTGTTTGAAGCGATCAGCACGGAGGTGAATCGCCCAGATCTTTGGAGTGCATTTCCAGTGCCTCCTCTTGCGGAAGAAGCACTGCATGATTTGTCAGGTATCCGTCGGGAGCTTCTGCAGGCTCAGGAGCGCTTCAAGGTGGTTGTGCCAGCTTGGTGGGAGCCTGAATTGATGGGATTGGTAGAGGCTTGGGCCAAAGGGACAACCTGGAATGATCTGATCGCTAACACCTCCTTGGACGAAGGAGATGTTGTTAGGATCATGCGCCGCACGGTGGACCTACTGGCTCAGGTGCCCTACTGCGAGGCAATTAGTGAGCAGCTGCGCAAGAACGCCCGTGCAGCCTTAACCGCGATTAATCGTTTCCCGGTTGCGGAGGCTGACCAGGTGCTCAAGGCCGCGGCTGCCGAATCCAGTGGCCTCAATGCGGCGACTGAACGGGCTGCCTGAGCAGATCAAGGGTTCGTCATGGCTGCGGGATCAATAATTCGATCGAACTCAGTCGCACTCACATATCCCAGCTCTAGGGCCGCATCGCGCAGGCTTGATCCCTGCTCGTGGGCATACTTAGCGATCGCACTGGCCTTGTCGTAACCGATCACAGGGGTGAGGGGAGTAACAAGCATCAGGGATTGCTCCACGTCGCGTTGGATGCGACTCCGGTTGGGTTCGATGCCTTCCACCATGGCCACTCTGAAGGAATGGCAGGCATCGGTCAGCAGTTTGATCGTCTGCAGCAGGTTGAAGCCGATCAGAGGTTTGTAGACATTCATCTGTAGGTGACCGCCTGCCCCGGCCATCGCAACAGCTGCATCGAGGCCGATCACTTGGGTGCAAACCATCGCCATCGCTTCGCACTGGGTTGGGTTTACCTTTCCAGGCATGATCGAACTGCCTGGTTCGTTCTCAGGTAAGTGCAGTTCCGCTAAGCCTGCGCGTGGGCCACAGGCGAGGAGACGGAGGTCGTTGGCGATCTTCAGCAAGCTCACCGCGAGTAGTCGCAGCTGGCCCATGGCATTCACCAGACCATCATGGCTTGCCATCACAGCAAATTTGTTCGGAGCAGAGACCAATGGCAAACCGCTCAGGCGTGCCAGTTCAGTTGCTGCCAGGTCGGCAAATCCTTCTGGGGCGTTCAGGCCCGTTCCAACGGCGGTGCCGCCGAGCGGGAGCGGGTACAGCTCCTGCAGAGATATTTTGATCCGGTTCCTGGCAGTGCTGAGTTGATCACGCCAGGCTGATGCTTCTTGGCCAAGGGTGAGCGGCACCGCATCCTGCAGGTGGGTGCGGCCAATCTTCACGATGTCATGCCAGGCCTCACTCTTGACGCCAAAAGCTTCGCTGAGATGTTGGACTGCCGGCAAAAGTCGTTGTTCGATGCCGGCGGCGGCAGCGATGTGGATCGCTGCCGGGAAGGCATCGTTTGTCGACTGAGAGCGGTTGACGTGATCGTTGGGGTGTACAGGCTGATGGCTGCCCAATGGCTCCCCCTCGCTCCGAGATATCAGGTTGCTGATCACCTCATTGACATTCATGTTCGTTTGGGTGCCGCTACCCGTTTGCCAAACCCTCAGGGGGAATTGATCGTCGTGACGCCCCTCGGCAATGTCAGCCGCCACCTTCACGATCAGGTCGCGTCGGTTGTCATCCAACACCCCCAGTCGAGCGTTCACGATTGCTGCCGCCAGTTTGATTTGCGCCAAGGCATGGATCAGATCAACAGGCATGCGGTCATCGCTGATCGCGAAGTTCTGGAGAGATCGCTGAGTTTGTGCCCCCCAAAGGGCCTCAGTCGGCACCTCGACTGGCCCCATGCTGTCGTGTTCGGTCCGAGTTGTTTGGGTCATGACTTTGCATCAGGGCGAAGCACCAGCACGATGATGAGCAGCATCCCGCTCACGCTCACCACCACGTAAATCCAGTCGGCATAGGGAGTCCAGAACATTGACTCAGAGGCCGAGTCGGTCCCAGACCACCTTCAGGTTGGCTTGATGCAGCTGGGTGCTGAAACACTCCGCCAGTTGGTCTGCATTGAGCTTGTTGCTGACCTCGGGATCGCTTTGCAGGTTGGCGCGGAAGTCACCACCATTGGTGTTCCAAGCGTTGTGGGCGTTGCGCTGCACAACTTCGTAAGCATCCTCTCGGCTCATACCACCATCTACGAGCGCGAGCAGGACCCGTTGGCTGAAGACCACGCCTCCGTAGACATTCATGTTGCGGATCATGTTTTCTGGGTAAACCCCGAGACCAGAGATGACGGCGGTCATCTCGCGCAGCATGAAGTGGAGGGTCACAGAACAGTCAGGCAGCATCATCCGTTCCGTTGAGCTGTGGCTGATGTCACGTTCGTGCCAGAGAGCCACGTTTTCAAGGGCCGCCACCACGTAGCTGCGCAGCACTCGCGCTAAACCGCTGATCCGTTCACTGCGAATTGGGTTGCGTTTATGGGGCATGGCCGAGCTTCCTTTCTGTCCTTTGGCGAAGCTTTCTTCTACCTCCAAAACATCGGTGCGCTGCAGGTTGCGAATCTCGGTGGCGAAGCGATCGAGCGAGGCCCCAACCAGGGCGAGGATCTGCACGTAGTCGGCATGGCGATCGCGGGAGATCACCTGGGTGCTTGCCGTGTCGGGAGTGAGGCCGAGGATCTCGCAGGTGAGTTTTTCCACCTCTGGATCCGTATTGGCGTAGGTACCCATCGCTCCGCTCACCTGGCCGATGGCGACATCTCCCTCTAGGCGAGCTAAACGTTCAAGATTGCGGCGGGTTTCTGCCAACCAGCCAGCCAGCTTGAATCCAAAGGTGATCGGTTCACCATGGATCGCGTGAGAACGGCCGATCATCACGGTGGCTTTGTGTTCCGCCGCCAGCTTGGCAATCGCGGCATCCAATCCTGCCAACTCTTGGCGTAGGAGCGCGACGGAGGCTTTCAACTGCAGCGCCAGGCCCGTATCAAGGACGTCGCTACTCGTCATGCCGACGTGGATGTAACGCCCGGCATCGCCAACGTGCTCATTCACATTGGTCAAGAAGGCGATCACGTCGTGGCGCACCTCGGCCTCGATCTCAAGGATCCGCTCGGGTTCAAACGCCGACTGTTCGCGAATAGTTTGCATCGCGTCCTTCGGGACACGACCAAGCCTGCAGTTGGCCTCACAGGCCGCAACCTCAACATCCAGCCAACTTTGGTATTTGGCCCGGTCTGTCCAGATCTCGCCCATCTCGGGCAGGGTGTATCTCTCGATCAAGGGCCAGCGCGTGGCGACAACTCAACCAATGTATGGCGCTGAAGGCTTGGACATTGCGCGTGGCGTTAAGCGGAGGTGAGACGGCGATGCTCAACTTCCCACTGAACGTTCTTTCCCCAGGCTTGCTGACGCACCCAGCACAGGCCTCCACGACATTCGATCACTTGAAAGGGTGGGAGATCTGTGGGGTGGTTGTCGAGGGTGACGAATGAGCCTGGAGTGAGCAGTTCGAGTACGCGGTTCGACGCCTCGATGGATTTGCGACAAAATTTGGCTCGAAGGGATGGGCGGCGTCCGCTTTTGATGTTGAAAACGTTGTTGGCTGACACGGACTTGCGTGCGGCTTCGGAAGATCTTCAGGGAGGTCTGCGGAACTCCGGGTGGAACTCCGGTATTTGTTTCGGTTTCAAGGTGCTTTCATGTCGGAATGGCTCGTAAGCAGCGTTTAGATCTCCACATGCTGACGTTGGGCTTGGCGGCATCCCGTCAGCAAGCACAACAGCTCATTCGTGCCGGCAAGGTCAGAGACCATCGGGGCCAGCTGCTCGACAAGCCAGGTCACACGGTTTTGCCTGATCTCGAATTGATCGTGGAGCAGCCTCCCAGGTTTGTTTCAAGAGGGGGTGAAAAGTTGCTGGCAGCGCTGGAGTCTTTCCCTATCTCGGTGGAGGGGCGCACCTGCCTTGACGGTGGAATTTCGACGGGTGGCTTCACCGATTGTTTGCTGCAACACGGGGCCAGTAGGGTTTATGGAATCGACGTTGGCTATGGCCAGACGGCCTGGAGTTTGCGCATTGATGAACGTGTTGTTCTCAGAGAGCGCACCAATTTGCGTCGACTGAGCGCAGCTGAGCTTTATGGGCCTGATGACGTCATACCCACTCTGGCAGTTGCAGACGTGTCGTTTATATCCCTCTCACTCGTCCTTCCAGCTATTCGCGCTTTGCTGCAACCGAAGGGGAGCGAAGCATTGGTGTTGGTAAAGCCTCAGTTTGAGGTGGGACGTGATCGGGTGGGAAAAGGGGGAGTGGTGAGAGATGGTTTGGCTCACGGGGATGCGATTGGATCAGTGATCTCTGCAGCACATTCCCTGGGCTGGAATGCCCAGGGAATTGTGGGGTCGCCAATTACTGGTCCCGCTGGCAACCATGAATACCTGTTGTGGTTAAGCGAGCTTGAACCACAACTGATCTCTGCCGAAAAGGTTCAGCAGTTGGTTCAGGACACGCTGAGATCAGAGGGCTGAGCTGTCGCGATCACCGGTGCGAATGCGCACGACGGTGTCGACAGATGAGACAAAAATCTTGCCGTCGCCGATCTCGCCTGTTTTCGCTGCTTCAGCAATGGCGTCAATCACAGCATCGAGGCGGTCATCGTCGATCACAACTTCAACTTTCAGCTTCTGCAGAAACTCAACAGTGAATTCAGAGCCTCGATATCGCTCCACTTGACCCTTCTGACGACCGAATCCGCGCACTTCGCTCACGGTCATGCCAACGATGCCAGCATTAACCAAAGCAAATTTGACATCCTCAAGCTTGAAGGGACGGATGACGGCTTCGACCTTTTTCATGGTTTTTTGAGTAATAGATTCTTCGAGTGTGTCAGGAATTGCGCTGAGATGACAGGGCCGGGAGAGGAGAAAGGGTCAATCCGGCGTTCGAGGCGTCCTCAATGAGCTCATCGGCATTGGATTGACTCACCGTGGCAAGGCCCTCAGCGAGAAGCTCCCAATGGGACATCTCGAAATGAGTTTGGAGCCACACCATGCCGTGAACGCTCTCAGGCTGTATTCGGAAAGCCTGTCCTTCGGTGATCAGACTCAGATCCATTGCAAGCAAGCCTCATACCCCCCTCATTAGGCCTGCATTCCGCCTGATGAGTTGTACGTCTTGATACCAAATCAAGCATTGCTGAGATCTGCTCAACGTTTGTAGAGGGGTGGCTTTAGGGTCATTCGCTGGAGTTTTCATTACTCGTTTTATGAGCAACCCCGGCACTGAGCTCACCAAAACTCCGCTGTACGGCGAAAGGGCTATTGCAGATGCGGAGTTGATCTGTTTCGACAACCCAAGGGTCGGGCGCCCCTATGAGGTGTCGATCGAATTGCCAGAATTTACTTGCCTCTGTCCGTTCTCGGGTTATCCGGATTTCGCAGTGATGCGGTTGATCTATCAGCCAGGACCTCGAGTAGTCGAGTTGAAAGCGATCAAGTTGTATATCAATCACTTTCGCAACATTTCGATCTCCCATGAAGAGGTGGCAAATAAAATTCTTGATGATTTAGTGACGGCCTGTGCTCCTGTTTGGATGCAACTAGAAGCTGATTTCAACCCTCGTGGAAACGTTCATACGGTCGTAAGAGTCAGTCATGGGATCCGTCAACCCTGCTAATCAGGATTGGCAATTCAGCAGCGAAGCCAGCGAGATTTCGATTGCAAAGCCCGCCGATGTGAAGCTTTCTGTTGGATGGCTTAAACGGTGGTGGGTCGAGCACGGCCCATAGTTGACGGGTTGCGATCAAACTGAGGCCTCCGCCAAGCAGTGTGATCGCGAATCCTGCATAAACGAGTGGGACGCCAGGGTCGCGCTTAAGGAGCAGTCCGCTAGCAGGCATGATCTCGGCAACCCTCAGAGGTAGTCCTTTGATTTCAGTGGATGCTCCACCGGGTCGCAGGTTGCCAAGCAGCGATCCGTCGGCATCGAACACCTGAACAGGTCCTTGCTCACTGCTCGTGCTCATCAGCACTGGTTCGGATCCATCCGGCCTTGTAGGAAGCACAAGACCCCAAATTTGTTCGCCGAGTTCGGGAAAACTACGGAGGGGTAATTGCAATTGCGGACTCTTGCCGATCTGCACGGTGATCGCAGCTAGCGACCAATCCGCTTGATAAACAGTCATCCCTCGATAGCGGAGTGGATGATTCACGCTAATCATGTGCTGCTCTGAAGGGCCACCTGGGGGATCGAGCCTCAGCGTTGATCGGAATTGTTCGGTGCGTCCAGCTGGATCACGCTCAATCGCGAAGCGCTCGAGGGTGAGCGAGAGCCGGTTGTTGCCAGAGGGATCGAGTAGATCAAGAGCTCGGCCGGGCGCAAGGAAGCGTTCCAAGCGGTTTCCAGACAGTGCTCCCCATGCAGCCCCGATCAGCAGCAGCACTAAGCCGGTGTGAACCAATAAGGGTCCAACCTTGCCAATCACGCCGCGCCGCGCCGCCAGGCGATCCTCATGCCTCTGGACCTGCCAGCCTTGCTTCTTGAGCTGTGAGCTCAGGGTGTCTAAGGCCGATTCACCGTCGGAACAGTGAATCGATTCTGCCAACGCCAACTTGCTCAGTTGCCTGGGTTGGCGGTAGTCAATCCAGCGCATTGTGGCGAGAAGTGCTGGCCATTGACGACGCCAGCTGCACAAGATCAAGGCCAATCCCAGCCAAGCCAAAAGGCTTAAAAACCACACGCTGGAATAGATGCTGTCTAGCTGCAGGTGCAACATCTGTTCGCCATTGATCAATCCGAGCCATGGGTCCGCATTAAAACGCTCGAGATACAAATCAGGCGCTTCGTTCTGCGGAAGAATGGTTCCAAGGGCGCTTGCTCCTGCAATCAGCAGTAGAAGCAGGATCGCCAAACGAAGATCCGAGAGCAGGGCGAAGAGTCGGCGTAGTGCAGGCATCGGATCAGGTCAGTCTCGCTAATAAGGTGAGAGTGCCTGTGGCCAGCAGGATCACGCCACTGATGGGCGGAACCCACCGGCCGATGGGCCGCAACGCCAGCAACCGTGGCAGAGAGGCTGCCAGGTTGCCTGCGAGCAGCAGAGGAAGCACCTGACCCATCCCAAAGCTTGTGAGCATCAGCACGCCAAGGAGCGGGCGTCCTGTGCTTGCAATCCAGCCCAATAGAACGGCCAGTACGGGTGTTGTGCAGGGTGAAGCAGCGAGCCCAAACGCCAATCCTGCTGCAACCGGGGCTAGCGGAGCGGGCACCTTGCTGGTCCAACGCATCGGGTCTGGCCCGGCGGGAAGGGGGATTCGTACTACTCCAAGCAGATTGAGTCCCATCACCACTGCTAAGACCGCAACAACGGTTGGGAGCAAACCAGGAACTTGACCGTAGATGCGGCCCAGCAAACCACTCAGGCTTCCCAGCACAACAAGGGCGCCAACGATGCCAGTACAAAACGACAGGCTGCGTTGCCAAGGTTTTTGCTTGCTATCGAATCCAGCTAGGTAGGCGAGCGTGATCGGCAGCAAAGACAGGGAACAGGGCCCCAGACTGGTTAATGCTCCTCCTGCGAAGACAAGAGCCACAGTGATTGGACCAGGCTGCTGCAGTGCATGGTTGAGCAGTTGCTCGCTGTTGCGGGCAAGGTCGGACAGTGCCAGCTCGAATGAGAAAATAGCTGTACCGGTGAGGCCGGAGTCAATTTAAAGTCACCTTATCCAGGACGCTGTTGTTCGCGGAGGCTGCGACCACCGATTAAGCCGGTGGACTCGAGTGAGCATCGGATCAACAAGCCAATAATCACCATGCTGGAGAGCAATGAATTTCCGCCATAGCTGACTAATGGGAGAGGGAGGCCTGTTGTAGGCATGGCCCCGGAGGCCACTGCAATATTCATCAGTGATTGTCCAACGAGAAGTGTTGAACAACCAATGGCGGTAAGCCTTGCCTGGTTGCTTCGGCAGCTCAAAGCAACACGTAGCCCCAAGAAGCCCATCAGCATCAGAAACACAAGCAACATCACAGATCCCACGAACCCGAACTCTTCGGCGTAGACAGCGAAGATGAAATCTGTGCTTTGGATGGGCAGGTATTGCAGCTTCTGGGTTGATAGGCCAAATCCTTGGCCAAAAATCCCCCCTGATCCAATCGCCAGCAGGCTTTGAATGAGTTGATAACCATCACCTTGGGGATCGTTCCAAGGATTTAGAAACGAGATCACCCTGATGCGCTGATATTCATTAATCAGGATGCTGCTGATCCCGAGCATGCCTCCTGCTAGTGCGGTCCCAAATAGTTGAAGCAAGGGAAGCCCTGCTGAAAATGCCATCAACCAGATCAAAAGGCCAATTAGGGCCGCGGTACTCAGATTTGGCTGTTTGAGGATCAGCAGAACGAGGATGGCGAAGCTTGCTAGCCAGAGCAGTTTTTGATCGAGTGCGTTCCGCTTCCAATGGGCGAAGAGATTGGCAGCCTGAAGAACGACAAATGGTTTCACCAACTCTGATGGTTGGATCTGAATGGGACCGATCACTAGCCAGCGACTTGCACCATTCACCGTGGTGCCCATTACCAAGGTGGCTGCCACCATCAGGCAGCCAATCCATAGGCCAGGGCCGGCGATTTTGAGCCAACGTCTAAGCGTTGTGGAAGTAACGAACGCCATCAGGCTCCAGCTAGCCACCATCCAGACCAGTTGGCGTTTGAGGTAGTACGCCCCTTCTCCCTGTTCGCGAGCGGCAACCCACCAGCTGGCGGATGCCAACACCAACAATCCAGCAACGCACCAGATGGCTGTGAGACTCAAGAGGAGCCTCGCCTCTGTTGGCCAAAGCGACCAATCGAGAGGTAACAAACGTTGCCAGAAGCCACGCGGATTGGATGCTGAGTCCTTAGGGCCTTTCAAAGCCCTCTTCCGCGTGGGTCGGCTCCTTCTGGAGGTCACGCTGGTGTCGCTCAAGAGATGAAGAAATGAAGAGTCCGACTTCTATTGAGCCGCCCTCTGAACGTTTTGCCAAGCCAACACAACAAAAAACCCGACCTAGGCCGGGTTGTGATGATGTAATGAGATGCGTTGGTGATTAATTCCCAACGTTGACCTGACGGCCACCGGTACAAAGTTCAACTTTGATGATGCGGCCACCTTGTTTCTGGATGCGCTGTTGTTCAGCGAACCAGCTCTCGTAGGGAACCCACTTGGTGAAAAAGGTGTTCTGCAACTCACGCTGCGAACGAACCTTCTCAGGTGAGGGGATGCAGGCTGTGACCTTGAAGAGACGCATCAGTTGCCAAGTCCAGAACAGATGTAGTCGAAGTAGACACCCATCTCCTTGCCGGCATCAGGGCCAACGAGGGAAGCTGTGACTTGTTTCATGGCTTGGATGGCCTGGACCGTTGCGCCGATCGGTACGCCTAAGGAGTTGTAGGTCTCCTTAAGGCCGTTCAGAACACGCTCATCAAGGATGGAGGTGTCACCGGCGAGCATCGCGTAGGTGGAATAGCGCAAGTAGTAATCCAGGTCGCGGATGCAAGCTGCATAACGACGCGTGGTGTACATGTTGCCGCCTGGACGGGTGATGTCCGAATACAGCAGAGCATTAGCAACAGCATCTTTGATGATCAAAGATGCGTTAGTGCTAATCGTTGTTGCAGCCTTGACGCGCAGTTCGCCACTGGCGAAATACGACTCGAGGCTGGTCATGGACGTGGTGTCCAAATACAGCCCCTGAACGTCCGACTTGTTGATGACGTTGGTGATCGCGTCTTGCATGGATCAGAGAAGTGACGTGGAGAGGAGTTGGTTCCGTTGATTTAGGCGAGGGAGCCAATCACGTAATCGAAGTAAAAACCAGCCTCTTCGGCGTCTGAGCCGGTGAGGATGCCCATGGCGACTGATTTCATTTCGCGCACAGATTCAGCCATGGCTTCGAGTGGAGTGCCAAGGGAGCGATACAGCTCACGTGCACCAATGACGCCAATCTCTTCGATCGGAGTGACATCGCCTGCCACTACGCCGTAGGTGACCAGACGAAGGTAGTAATCCATGTCCCGCAAACAGGTTGCGGTCATCTCTTCGCCGTAGGCATTGCCTCCTGGAGAGATGACATCAGGACGCTTCTGGAACAGCTGGCCACCTGCTGTTTTGACGATGCGCTCCCGGCTCTCGCTGAGAACCTGGGCTACACGTAGGCGCCGCTGGCCGCCGGTGACGAAGGACTTGATTTGGTCCAGTTCGCCAGGGCTTAAATAGCGGGCTTCGGCGTCCGCGTTGATGATCGAGTTGGAGACGATGCTCATGCAGTTCTACCTCGAAACAAGCGGCCGCCCGTAGGAGACCGATATCCGGTGAGTGATGGGTTTGGTTGGTGGATCTCCGAGGAGATCGTGGAGCAGCCTAAAGGCCGCAAGGGGGTGGATCAGAAGATCCGAGCCGAAAGGTCCGCAGATGTTGTATCTGTTGACGTTTCGAGGGTCGGGGCTGGGTCGACTTGATGAAGTTGAACCTGGGCCTCTTCCAAGGATATTTTCGTGCAATCTGCTCATCTGAATTGACATCGGTAACAGATCTTCATTGCTTGCTCGGAAAGCGAAAATGCGATTCGATCAAAAGGCTTTCGCTTGGGATTTGTGACAACAGAGCAATAAAAAAGCCGGAGTTTTAATCCCGGCTTTTTTATTGCTCTGTGCAGCTTTTTATGAAATAAATAACATTAAAGAGCTTTTTGTGGTGGCGGTGTCATACCCGCTGGACCTCGATAGAGAGATGCGGTGCGAGTGATCGTTTCCTGAGGGACTCCCTGTTGGGTGTTCATTCCATCGAGCCCTGGAAGGCTTGATGATTCTGCGTTTGCATTCCTTTGGGCCAAGAAGTCACTGACGGCAGCTGGCTGACCTGATTCAAATCTGATTCTCAGGAAGCGACTGGTCTCTGACGGCGTTGAGGCTCTTCCCAATAAAGCCAATGAAGCGGCGGTGGCGGCTCGCAGAGGTGCCATACAAAACAAGCGCTCCTGGAAGTCATCTCCAAGTGCTACGGCTTCAACGAATCCAGCCAGGTCAATCTGCCCATCGCGAAGCTTGGACTCGGCGATAACCATTCTTTGTTGTTCGAGCGGTAATTTGTTCAGCAATTGTTGATAAGTAGCGTCGACGACTTGGCGCAAATCGCTTTCGTCAAAAGGTCTTCGTAGCGTTGGGGTTGTTGGTAGACCACTACGGAAGAGGTAGCCTTCTGCCTTGCCAATGGGAAGGGCTGCACGTAACTGAGCATCGGCTGTATTGGACTTGGTGCTATCAGCCTTTTTGCTGCTGATCGGTACGAATGGAGATTTGCTGGGTGAGGTTGCTTGCCTTCCACGAGTGCGCATCAAGATCTTCCATTGAGTGGAAGGGGAGGCACTGTTTAAGCCAATTGCCCACATGTCGCTCACGTCTTTACCTGAACTCAGATTTCTTGTCGTGACATCGCTAGAACCCAGAAACTTGTCGCTTCGAATGGGATCAGGGCGCTGGCGCAGGGTCGTATCGGCTATGCGCTCAACTTGCACGTCTCGGCGAAGCCCCGGAGCGCGCCTAACGGTTAGGTCATTAGGGGTGATAAACCGTTCATAGGGAACCGTGTCTTCACCGAAACAGTCGGAAAACTCTTTGCTGCTGATCAGGGCATCAACAACGCCGTAGAAGCCTTTGCGAGCTGCAGTGTCGAACAGAGCATCAATTTCCCAGCGCCCAAAGGTGGGTCGGCCGAGTAACCGCCGATGCATCACTTCGATGGACTTCGTGATGTAGAGGCCTTCCCAGTAGCGACGCCGGAAGGGGTTGGAACAAGCGACTTGGCGAATGAACTCACGCAAGTTGATATCGCCATTCTCGAGTCTATTCTCAGCGCTTTCAACCCTTTCTCCGGAATAACCGGTGTTTCCGAGCACCTGCACGTAGACGGCTTTGATCACAGCCTGGGTACTGGATTCTGTGCCACGGATACTGGGTTGTCCGCCTCGGCTTGGAAGCGAATTCCCTCCAGTGGCGATCTGTTGCAGACGTAAAACCGTGGGCCCAAGCTTGCGCGGCCGGCTGCTGCGGAACTGGGGACTATCCATTTGCCCAGGCTGGGCAAGGCCATTGCTCACAAGCAGACGACGGGTGTCGTAGCCGAACGGCGCTGGGCGTGTGGAAACGGATGCAGTGGAAGACGGGAAAATTGCGCCGTATTGATTGCCGATCGGATCATTCCCGCCGCCGTAGACGTGCTGGTCTCCTAAGGGCTGGCGGTAGGACGCGTAAAGAGTGACGTATTGGGGTGCAGATTCGAAGGGAGCGCTGAATCGGAACAAGCGGCGATTGGACCCCCAGCCAGCACTTTCTTGGGCCTCTTCACCCAGATCGCGCAGGTAAGGAACGGTTTCCTCACCAAAGGTTTGGGCGTACTCAGCACCATTAATCAACACATCAACAAGACCGCTGAGCCCTTGGTTGCTGACGATTGAGAACGCCTTTCGGAATTCTTCGAGAGAACTGATCCCACGGCCTAGGAAATGTCTGTAAGCAAGCTCGACGACACGGCTGTTGACGAAGGGTTCATAGAACTGGGTTCTGTATTCCTTGCTTTTCCCCAATGCGCGAATAAATTCGCGCATTGGCAATTTCCCTTGGACGAGCTGGCTGGCTTCTACTCCACTTGGTGTTTGTGAGTAGCCCTTGGCGATGTCGCGTTCGAACACCTGCCGATAGGCGGCGCGAACAACCTCTGCCTTCTCAGCGCCGGATAGTCCCGGACGCATTTCAAAGCGCTGAGCTGTTTCAGCTGCTAGGGCATAGATCGCAGGGAGCTGAAGTCCCTGGCGAACAGAGCTTCCTAGCTTCTGGCGCGTTGAAGGTGTTGCAACAGCAAGCTCTTTAAGCAGGACGTCAAAGCATTCAATCGCCAGTCGGCGTGCTTCGGGCCGCTCTTTTAGAAGGGCAGCAGCAGCAGCTCGCATTTCTTGCAGTGCCACGTTGGTTGCGAAGAGGGAGCAGCGCTTTTCAAGAACGTCTCGTAATCCCCGAGTGTTTACCGCGAGAATGCTTGGGTCTCCGGCAACTAAGGCGTACCCCACATATCGCAGAAACCATCCAAGGTCGCGCACGGATTTGCGCATATTCCCTGGGCCATATTTCGCCACACTGATGGCTGTAAATCCTGTTGGTAAAACGACGCGTACATCGCCGTCGTCGCTGGTTTGGAGCAGTCGGCTGATGAAATTGCCTTTGGTGTTTCCAGATTCAGAGCCAGTAAAGGTACGCACCGAGTCTTGAAATGCAACCTGATCAGCGGCCAATGGAGTGGCGTTGGTGGCTGCTGCTACCTCCCCGGTGCTGAGAGGTTCCTCTAAAAATGAGAGAGGGGTGCCACCTACAAAAATTCGATTAGCGGCACGGGCAACGATGGACTCTGCATTGCTAGCCAGGACGCGAGCTGCATCAAGGCGATCATTTCCACTTCGGAAAAAAGTGATCAGGGTGTCAAGCTCACCGCCGTCTGGGAAGCGGTCTTGTTGCTCAGCCCGACGGACACTGGAGAGCGGCAGGGTGTCGTACAGCTGAGGGGAAACCCTTGGGCTGCCGCTACTGGCGGTCACTGTCATCAACGAGAGCAAGCCGGATCGCGTCAGGTTACGGCCCATCACTCAGGCTTTTGGGCAGCCATGAACAAATGTTTGCAGCTCTGATGAGCTTTGGGGTGCAACGACGATCTCCCGTGAAATGCTCCCTTGAGCGTCTACTCCCAGAATTGGCGGCCTTATGAACACCCCACCCTCGGATGTGGCTACCCCTGTGGTGAGCGACTTTTATGACCGCTTTCCCTATCCAGCAGATCCCCTTCAAGACGGCCCTCCTCCTGGATACAACTGGCGCTGGTGCCACGACAGCGTGCTCGCTGCGGTGAGAGGAGGGCTCAAAGCGCAGAACTCAAATCCGGGTTCGATTCGCATCCTTGATGCGGGGTGTGGCACAGGCGTCAGCACGGACTATCTCTGCCACCTCAATTCAGGGGCAGACATTTTGGCCGTAGACATCAGTGCGGGAGCGCTCGATGTGGCGCGGGAGCGGTTGCGCCGCTCTGGAGGCGCTGACCAGGTCCGATCTCTTCGTCAAGAGCAACGCAGCCTGTTGGATCTTCAAGAGGAAGGCCGTTTTGATTACATCAACTCCGTAGGGGTTTTGCATCATCTGCGCGACCCGCTGGCTGGATTGAAAGCGCTTGGACAGCAATTAGCCCCTCAGGGCCTTTTGCATCTTTTTCTGTATGCCGATGCTGGCCGTTGGGAGATTCATCGCACTCAGCGAGCCCTGGAGGTTTTGGAAGTGGGGACAGGCGCGAACGGCTTGAGGTTGGGTCGTGAGTTGTTTTCAGACTTGCCTGAGACCAATCGGTTGCGTCGCACCCACGAACAGCGTTGGGCGCTCGATACCCACGCTGACGCCAACTTTGCCGACATGTATTTGCATCCTCAGGAAACCAGTTATGACCTCAAGAGGTTGATGGCACTAATCAAGTCATCAGGGCTTTGCTTCGCTGGCTTCTCGAACCCATCTGTCTGGGACCCGGCTCGATTGCTCAAGGGTGAATTGCTATCCCGAGCACAAGCTTTACCGCTTTCTGACCAATGGGCACTTGTAGAGCAGCTTGACCCTGATATCAGTCACTTTGAGTTTTTTGTGAGCGCTCAACCTATTCAGCCTTTGCTTTGGGACAACAACGAAACGCTGTTCCAAGCGAGTGGTCGACGCCAGTCATGCCTTTGGGGGTGGCCTTCCAAAAGCATGTTGGGGCCAGATTTTGAATCTATCTCCATTTCAGACGAGGAATTGAACCTGCTCCGTTTGGTTGATGAAAACCCTGCAGTTCCACTCGGAATCCTTAGTGGGACCGAGAAAACAGCCTCTCTAGTGAGAGGTCTCATGAGCAAAAGATTGCTTTTGCTGGAAGTCGGTCATGGGGACTTTGCCGGAAACGCGTGATAGATTCCGCGCGCTTTCTCAGGCGCTGCTTGCAGGCACCGACTTCCACTGACTTGGACGTGGCAACTGCCCCGACCGACTCCGGCATGGAGGGCTATGCCCGACTTCAGCGACGCCTGATGTTGGTCACCCTTGTTATTTCATTGTGTGCGGCTTTGTTCGCATATCTCAGATTTGACTTATTGGTGGCTCGCAGCCTGCTTGTTGGATCCTGCGCCGGTCTTCTTTACCTGCGCCTTCTAGCCCGCAGCGTGGCTCGGCTTGGTGGCGGTTCTCGTCAGGTTGGTCGATTCCAAATTGTGGTGCCGGTGCTTCTCGTAGTAGCAGCGACAAAACTTCCACAGTTGGAATTACTTCCAGCCTTTCTTGGGTTTCTGCTTTACAAGCCAGCCTTGATTTTTCAGACCGTCATTGACGGCTGACCTCGAGCAATTTCGCTTTTGCCATGGTTCTGACTCCCCTCAATCTGCCGTTCGCCGAACTTGAGGTCGGTCAACATCTGTATTGGCAGATCGGCAACATCAACCTTCACGGTCAAGTTTTTCTCAGCTCTTGGGTTGTGATTGGAGCATTGTTTGCCCTGATCGTGATTGGTACCCGAAAGATGGAGCGTGATCCGAGCGGTGTCCAGAACTTTCTGGAATTCCTTTGGGATTATTTACGTGATCTCGCTCGGGAACAAATTGGTGAGAAGGCGTATCGTGATTGGCTCCCATTCATTGGGACTCTGTTCCTTTTCATCTTTGTCTGCAATTGGGGTGGAGCGCTAATCCCTTGGCGCTTAATCGAACTTCCCAACGGTGAGTTGGGTGCTCCAACCGCAGACATCAACACCACTGTGGCTATGGCCTTGCTGGTGTCTCTTTCCTACTTTTATGCAGGATTGAGCCGAAAGGGGTTGCGCTACTTCGAGTACTACGTGGAGCCAACCCCGATCATGCTCCCGTTCAAGATCATTGAGGACTTCACGAAGCCCCTCTCTCTTTCTTTCCGTTTGTTCGGAAATATCTTGGCCGATGAATTGGTTGTGGCAGTTCTGGCCTTCTTAGTCCCAGTACTTGTTCCGATCCCAGCAATGTTCCTTGGTCTCTTTACCAGTGCCATTCAGGCTCTGATCTTTGCAACTCTCGCCGCTAATTACATCGGTGAAGCTGTGCACGAAGAGGCCCATTAGGTCTTTTCACCCCTATCGCCGGTTCTCGGCGATCTGCTAAAAAATTTGCGCGCAGGTCCGGGTGGAACCGGGCCCATTCTCTGTACAGAGGATGTCCCGGGCGCCCCCTGTCCTATCGCGCTCATCCTGCGCACCCCAAACCGCTTTCCACTAATGAGTGATCTGACCTCCGCCGCCTCTGTTCTGGCCGCTGCTTTAGCAGTGGGTCTTGCCGCTATCGGCCCTGGTATCGGCCAAGGCACCGCAGCCGGCAAGGCTGTGGAAGGGATCGCCCGCCAGCCTGAAGCTGAAGGCAAGATCCGCGGCACCCTGTTGCTATCCCTGGCTTTTATGGAGGCATTGACCATCTACGGCCTCGTTGTGGCACTGGTTCTCCTGTTCGCCAACCCTTTCGCAGGCTGATTGACATTGCGGCTGCAGAGAAATTTCCTTCTTGGAGGCTTTTCTGTGAGTTGCAATCCGATCGATTTGATTTACCCCAGCGCACCCTTCCATGACCTGGCTTCTGCTCGCTGAAGCAGCTGTTCCGGAGGGAGGTCTTTTTGACCTCGATGCCACCCTTCCGCTTATGGCGGTTCAGGTGGTTCTCCTTACTTTCCTGCTTAATTCTCTGTTCTTCCGGCCAGTTGGCAAGGTTGTAGAAGATCGTGAGGGTTACATCTCTACGAGTCGTGCTGATGCCAAGCAAAAGCTTGAGCAAATTAAGCGACTCGAAGCTGACCTTCAAGATCAACTCCGTGGCGCCCGACAAGCTGCCCAGTCAGCGATTGTTGAAGCTGAATCGGAAGTTGACGCTCTCTACCGCGAGGCATTAGCTGAAGCGGAAACTGAGGCTAATCGCACTCGCGAGCAAGCCCGCAGAGAGATCGAATCTCAGCGTGATGCTGCTCAAGCCAGCTTGATGAGTCAGGTCGATCAGCTCAGCTCCCAAATCATCCAACGATTGATGGCTGCTTGATGACTGTTTTCTTCCCCTTGATGGCTGCTGAGGGTGGTTTTGGAATCAACCTCAATCTGTTTGAAACCAATCTGATCAACCTGGTCATTGTGATCGGGGTTCTGTATTGGTTCCTAAAAGGATTTCTTGGCGGCATGCTTCAGCGCCGACGCGAGACCATTCTTCGAGATCTCGAAGATGCCGAGAGCCGGCTCAAGTCTGCTACTACTGAACTGGCGGAAGCCCAACAAGAGCTTTCAGTCGCTCAGCAAAAAGCTGACAAGATTCGAGTTGACGGCGTTGCTCGTGCACAAGCCATTCGCTTAGATGGCGAGAAGCGCACGATTAAGGCCATGGCTGCTCTGAAGCAAGACGCTTTGGCTGATCTCAATGCCGAAGGTGCACGCCTGACAGAACAGCTACGACGACAAGCAGCGTTAGCTGCTATCGATCAGGCGATGACTGAATTGCCGAATCGTCTTGACAGCAAGGCGCAAGGCCGGCTCATTGATTCCTCCATTCAAAATCTGGGGGATTCCTGATGCCTCTTCTTAATTCTCTAGCCACCCCTTACGCAGACGCCTTACTTCAGATCACCGACGCTCGCAAAGAGTCGGATGAAGTCGCAGTTCAGTGCAAAACGCTTCTTATTGCTTGGGAGAGTTCTGAACCGCTTCGCGACGCGATGACCTGTCCTGTGCTTGAGCCTGATGCAAAGAAAAAAGCTTTAACAAGCCTTCTTGCTGAGCAAATCACGCCTTCGTTGATGAATTTGCTCAAGGTTTTGGCTGATCGCCAGCGCCTTCCGGCTCTTGAAGCAGTGCTCCTTCGCTACCTCGAGCTTTATCGAGAGTCCCGAAATATTGCTTTGGCGCATGTTCGCTCTGCTCAACCTCTATCCGATGAGCAGCAGGCCGCACTAACCACCAAAGTCCAGTCAATGGCTGGAACCAATGACGTCGAAATCGATCTAGAGGTCGATCCTTCCTTGATTGGTGGTTTCGTTGTCAACCTCGGTTCTCAGGTGATCGATGCCAGCCTTTCTGGTCAGGTTCGACGCCTAGGTCTTGCCCTCGCCAAGGCGAGCTGAGCTAAGCCCCACCTTCATCTCGCCCCTCCACTCACCACCCGCCCCTGGGTTTTCCCGACATGGTTTCCATCAGACCCGACGAGATCAGCGCCATTCTCAAGGAGCAGATCGAGAACTATGACAAGTCCGTATCTGTCAGCAACGTCGGCTCAGTCCTACAAGTAGGCGACGGAATCGCCCGTGTTTACGGCCTGCAACAGGTGATGGCTGGTGAGCTGGTTGAGTTTGAAGACGGTACTGAAGGGATTGCCCTCAACCTCGAAGATGACAACGTTGGCATTGTGCTGATGGGTCAGGGCATTGGCATTCGGGAAGGAAGCACTGTGCGTGCGACCGGCAAGATCGCCTCAGTTCCTGTGGGTGATGCCCTGATCGGACGGGTTGTGAACCCTCTTGGTGAAGCCATTGATGGCAAGGGTGATCTTCCCTCTAATGAAACGCGTCTGATTGAGTCTCCAGCTCCAGGAATTATTCAGCGCAAGTCTGTGCATGAGCCGATGCAGACGGGTATTACCGCTATCGACGCGATGATCCCAATCGGCCGTGGCCAGCGCGAGCTGATCATTGGTGACCGTCAGACAGGCAAGACAGCTATCTGTATCGACACGATCCTGAACCAGGCGGATCAGGACGTCGTCTGTGTCTATGTGGCAATCGGACAGAAAGCAGCTTCTGTTGCCCAGATCACCGAATTGCTGCGCGAGCGTGGTGCTCTGGATTACACCGTGGTGGTGGCTGCAAACGCATCAGATCCTGCTGCACTTCAGTATTTGGCTCCCTACACCGGGGCTTCGATTGCTGAGTACTTCATGTACAAAGGCAAGGCCACCTTGGTCATCTATGACGATCTAACAAAGCAGGCTCAGGCTTACCGCCAGATGTCTCTACTTCTGCGTCGCCCGCCCGGTCGTGAGGCATATCCCGGTGACGTGTTCTATTGCCATAGCCGTTTGCTTGAGCGTGCTGCCAAGCTTTCCGATGCTATGGGCAAAGGTTCGATGACCGCCCTGCCGATCATTGAGACCCAGGCTGGTGATGTTTCTGCTTACATCCCTACAAACGTGATTTCGATCACGGATGGCCAGGTTTTCCTCAGTTCTGACCTGTTCAACTCCGGCCTACGCCCTGCGATCAACGTGGGTATTTCTGTGAGTCGTGTTGGTGGTGCAGCCCAGACCAAGGCGATTAAGAAGATTGCTGGAACCCTGAAGCTTGAATTGGCGCAGTTTGACGAACTGGCCGCTTTCTCACAGTTTGCTTCTGACCTTGATGCAGCCACACAGCAGCAGCTCAGCCGAGGTAAGCGTCTCCGTGAGCTTCTCAAGCAGTCTCAGTTCAGCCCTCTGATTTTGGCTGAGCAGGTGGCGATTGTTTATGCAGGCGTTAAAGGCCTGATTGACGATGTGCCGGTTGAAGAGGTTGTTCAGTTCTCACGCGAATTGCGCGAGTATCTCAAGAGCAATAAGCCTGAGTTCATTAGCAAAATCCAAACAGAGAAGGTCTTGAGTTCTGAAGCTGAGACCACCCTGAAAGAGGCGATTGCTGAAGTTGTGTCCACCATGATGGCCTCCGCCAACTGAGGGCTTAAGCCATGGCAAATCTAAAAGCAATCCGTGACCGGATCAAATCCGTCAAGAACACCCGCAAGATCACAGAGGCCATGCGCCTTGTTGCTGCGGCCAAAGTTCGTCGAGCCCAAGAACAAGTCTTGCGAAGTCGTCCGTTTGCTGACCGACTCGCGCGTCTATTAGAGAATCTTCAATCGCGTATGCGCTTTGAAGATGCTGATGCTCCTTTGCTAGAGCAGCGTCCTGTTGAAACCATCACCTTGATGGTCGTCACTGGCGATCGTGGTCTTTGCGGCGGCTACAACTCCAATATCATCAGACGCACCGAGAAACGTTTCGCTGAGCTTCAACGCCAGGGTTACAAAGTGACTCTTGTGTTGATTGGACGCAAAGCGATTAGCTATTTCACCAATCGTAGTTACCCCATTCAAGCTACTTTCACGGGCTTGGAGCAAGTACCTACTGCTGATGAAGCTGGTTCAATCGCTAGCGAAATCTTTGCCGAGTTTCTTTCTGAAACATCAGATCGTGTTGAGATCGTTTACACCAAGTTTATTAATTTGGTGAGCTGTAAGCCCGTAGTTCAGACGCTTTTGCCCCTTGATCCCCAAGGGATTGCTGAGGCAGAAGATGAAATCTTCCGGCTCACAACTAAGGAAGGTCGTCTGACTGTTGAAACAGGTGATGCTCCCGCTAATTCTCAGCCTGCTCTGCCTTCAGATATTGTCTTTGAGCAAAGTCCTGATCAGCTTCTGAATGCGTTGTTGCCTCTGTATTTACAGAATCAACTCTTGCGTTCGTTGCAGGAATCTGCTGCATCTGAGTTGGCAAGTCGTATGACTGCGATGAATAATGCCAGTGATAATGCTAAGGAATTAGCAAAAACGCTCACTCTTGATTACAACAAGGCGCGTCAGGCAGCGATTACTCAGGAAATTCTGGAAGTTGTTGGTGGCTCGGCGGCTTCAGGCGGCTAGCTCTCTGTTGACCATTAAAAAAGCCGGTCGAGAGGGCCGGCTTTTTTAATGGAGTGATGACTTTCACTCTTCGCCAGCTTTTCCCAACGGTTGTGGCGACAACCAAGCTGGTCATCGATCCGCTTGATCTTGCTGGGCATTTGCAAACGTTGCTGGCTCTTAGGGGTGGGGCTGTTGGCAACCCCCGTGAGGGATGCGCTTGGACTGGCGATATCAATGGTGTTTGGCAGTTGCATCACCAAGCCGAATTTGCTCCCTTGGCCCACAGGGTGTCAGAGCAGGCCATGGGTTACCTGGAGGCTGTTGGCTTTGATCACAGCCAAGTGGCTTTGCATCTTCAGCGCTGCTGGCCTGTGCTGAGCGATTGGGATCAGCTCGTTGGCCGCCATCACCATCCCAATGCCCATCTCAGTGCGGTGCTTTATCTCACCGGAGATGGTTCAGGGGAGGAGGGTGTGCTTCGCGTGCATGCCCCTCATCAAAGTAATGAGCTCGTGCCAGGACTCGCCGCAGGTCATGGCGGGCCGATCGCTTTTGATCACCCTTTTAATGCTGAAAGTTGGGATCTTGCTCCTGAGGTTGGCTTGCTAGTGCTGTTTCCTTCCAGACTTGATCACAGCGTGTTAGCGAATGGTGATCCTGAATCGCTCCGCTGCTCGATCAGTTTCGACTTTGTGATCACGGCTCCTGAGCACGGCAACCCACCGGAATATCTAGCGCCCCATCCTTCGCAATGGAGTCCATGCTCAGATCTTTCGTCATAAGGCCTGTTGCCCTGAGAAGATGAACGACCAAGGCTTCCTTTTCAGGATGAGCGATCTCGCCAGTGCTGCTGTCACATACAGCATCAGCATCGAAGTGGATGCTGTTGAACACAGCTTTCCCTGTCGTTCTGATCAGACCGTTTTGGCGGCTGCGGAAGCGGCAGGGGTGATGCTTCCCAGTTCTTGCTGTTCTGGGGTTTGCACCACCTGTGCAGCCCGTCTCAAAAGTGGATCGGTGGAGCAATCTGATGCGATGGGGGTAAGAGAAGACCTACGCGCTGATGGTTTTACTTTGCTGTGTGTTGCGCTTCCTTGTTCCGATCTTCGGCTTCTAGCGGGTCAAGAGGATGCGCTCTACGAGGCTCAGTTTGGTCAGTACCAGAAATGAGGTTGACGTCGAAAACTTTGACATTGCCTTGGCCTAAAGATCTAGAGGCGTTTGATTTGCGTGGTTGGGTGAAAGATCAATTGCGCATTCATGGTGACCCGTTGCGTTGGGCTGTTACCGCTGTCAATCATTCAGCGCAGGATCATGGTGCTGTCTTGCAGATTGAAGCGGTGTTGATCGAGTGAGTGAGGGGTTGGATTTGGGATCTCCCCTGCCCACGTTGATGGTGGTCCCAACGGGGATTGGTTGTGCGATCGGCGGGTATGCCGGCGATGCGCTTCCGAGTGCAAGGCTTTTGGCTGCGGCTTCCGGGTGTTTGATCACCCATCCCAACGTGATGAATGGAGCTTCCTTGTATTGGAAAGACCATCGCATTCGCTATGTGGAGGGGTATGGTCTCGACCGCTTTGCCGCTGGAGATTGGGCGCTGCGATCTGTTCGTCAGCAGCGGATTGGTTTGCTTTTGGATGCTGGTATTGAACCGGAGCTGCGTCAACGCCACCTGCAGGTAGCCGATGGTTGTAGGGCAACGCTGGGCATTGAAATTGGTCCTGTGGTGACTAGCGATGTGCCCTTAGGGGTTCATTTGGGGTTGGGCCAGAGTGGTGCGAGTTGGGGCACTCTTGATCGCCCCGATGCCTTATTGCGGGCGGGTGAACGCTTAAAAGCCAACGGTGCAACGGCGATTGCGGTGGTTGCTCGCTTCCCCGACGATCAGGGCAGTGATGCTTTGGAGGCCTACCGCCATGGCAGCGGTGTGGATGCCTTGGCGGGAGCCGAAGCAGTGATCAGCCATCTACTGGTGCGCCACTTGCAGATTCCCTGCGCCCATGCCCCGGCCTTATCGGCGTTGCCGCTGGATCCGCAGCTGGATCCTCGTGCTGCAGGGGAAGAGTTGGGTTACACGTTTTTGGCGTGCGTTTTGGTGGGCTTAAGTCAGGCACCAGCGTTGGTCCAGAGTTCAGCTGCAAAACCAAGTGATCTTATGGCTGATGATTTGGGAGTGTTGGTCGTCCCAGAGGGCGCTCTGGGTGGAGAAGCGGTATTGGCTTGTCTTGAGCGCAAAGTTCCTGTGATCAGTGTGGCCAATCCGTCCGTGTTGCAGGTCACTTCAACAGTTCTTGGCGTGGAATCTGAGGTGTTGCAAGCAGGTTCTTATGCCGAGGCGGCTGGATTGGTGCTGGCTTTACGCGAAGGTGTTGCCTTGGCCGCATTGAGGCGCCCCTTACCTGTTTTGAAGGAGCTGGATTAATGGCAAGAGCTGCTGGTTTCGGATCATCAAAAAGCAGTGAGCCATGCCCTTGCTTGAGCGGAATGAGCTACAAAAGCTGTTGCGAACCTCTGCATCGCGAGAAGCAAAGGGCGGCTACCGCTGAGCAGTTGATGCGTTCGAGATACTCAGCTTTTGTGTTTGCTGAAGTTGATTACTTAATCGCAACTCATCCGGATTCATTGACACCTTTGCTGCAACGCCGCAAAGACCTACGTAAGAATTGTTGTGAGGCGCGTTGGTTGGGACTGAAGATCAAGGCCGTGGAGGCTGGCGGATTAGATGATCTTGAAGGCACGGTGACGTTTGAAGCAGCATTTGGGGTAGGTGGTCAACGCAATGTGATGACCGAAACGTCGCTCTTCCAAAGGAGGGGTGGGAATCTGAAGGAGAACTGGTTGTATATCAAGCCTTTGTAGGGATCAGAATTCATGATTGCTTAGGGCGAGCTCTGTACTCTCAACTTTCTATGTTTATTCCTTGACTGTTTCCCTCTGGTTTATTCAACAGAAGGGCTGATCAGAAGTAGTTTTGAAATCTTGCTGATGATGTTGATGTGAAAAAGAAATCCCCTTCCCTTAAAAGACTCAACCACTCTCAAGTCACTGCTGTTAATACAATCAGCATTTTCGATAAAATTTCTAGCGATATTAGTCGTGATCTTGTTGAGTGGACACCATCAAAAGATGAGCTAGAAGGGGAAATAAATGATGCTATAGTGAGGTCTACAATATTGAATCTCCAGCTAAGCATAAAAGCTTCTGACAAGTATGTGCTGGGATTAATTGATGTAGTGGCTGATGATTACAGAGCTCAAAGACCGGTAGGCAAAAACTAAAAGATTTTTATTTCGCCTTTGAGGGTTTATGTATCTATTCTTTTTGGGATAGTTTTTTTGTGCTCTTAGGCAAGCGTTAGGGGTTGTATTTCTGCAGTTACGGCAAGTATATAGAAGCTAACTGTGATTAATACATAATTCGAATTGTATGGCTCCTGCCTAGGTTCCTTGAGTTTGCATTGCGCGCTTTGTAATAGCTCGGCTTCATTAGATATTGGGTTAGGATTGTAATCAGCAACAGCTCGAGCTCGTAGATAAAACCAGCTTTCGGTATTGCCGGCAGACTCCATACTTTTAGTAATCGTGGACCAATTGTTGATTTCGGATAGGTTCAGAGTGACTAAATAAACTGTCGCGCATTATTAGCTACGAATTTGGTGGTTTGAATTTTCTGTAGTAGTAATGGCCGCCATCTGGCTGGGTTTGAACGATTCTTATCTATTATTATCTCGTTTTGCGTATTCGGTTGGTGTGCAGTTTTCATGTTCACAGTTGGATTAATGGTCTAGTGATAATTTATATATGAGTAATTTGATAAATTTTTTACCGAAATTCGCGACTGGGACACCATCGCCAGAGCAATTGAAGCTGCTGGATCTACCTCAAGTCAGATGTACTTGCGCGCTGAAGCGTTGGCAGATGGCAATCTTGATCCATTGCGCACAAGCTGGCCTGAAGCTCCCTACAGCATCACTGCAGTCTCTGGCTAATTATTTACTGGAAATCTCTCTAGCTGTGGGGCTCCCATCTATTCAACTAATACATGAAAATGTCTGCCTTTGGTCATCACCACCAAGTCAGTTTCAAGGATCTTCAAGGAGAAATTCACTAGGCAAAAATTGTATTCTCTTTATGCTAAGAATGCTCAGGATTTAGTAATTGAATCAAATGAAGAGCTGCGAAAGAGGGCTTATCTGATCACCACAATTCTTAAATTTGAATGAAAACATTTGATATTTTCTTGAAATTGCGATGATGAATAAGAAGGTTTTCAAAATTTAATCCTTAACTTGATGAGGTAATTCTCAAAGCAAATCTCCACCATCCTCATCGATGGCCTCAGTGCTTGATCTCAGAATTAGCCAAGATTCACAACTCCTCCCCTTCATCAATGTTTAAGCGAAGGGAATGCCTTCGTGGGTTCGTTCGGACGAGAATCAAGGTCCGATTGAGGTTGAGAGTGGTAATCCCCCCCCCACTCCTTCGGCGGACACACAACTCCGCTTACAGATGCGCCATATTAGAAATCCATTGGGTGTTGATGATGACAGATCCAGCTGTAGGGCCAAAGCCGCTCCTCCACAAGCTTTGGAAAATCGTGACTTGGCGATGGCGGTTGCAGATTGCCATTAATGCTCCGTTTGGAGTCTTGTGGGTTGCCGATAAAACCAATCCAGCTGTTCATGCCTTTGACATGTCTATGCTTGCAGCAATTCATGCGGAATGGATGGCCCCAATGATGGGGCTTGGATAAATCAGAACAAGATCAAGAGTAGGTATCGCTCTCCATGCATCCCTGACTGCATGATGGAATCCCTTCCAATTCTTTTGCTACGGTTTAAAAACTCTAAGTAGGTGTGATCTGCACTCAATAGGCTATTCCCCTGAGGCTCATGGCATCGTGAACTACTTAGGGTCGCAGTTAATGTCGTCAAGTCCATTTTCTTCAGTAGTCAATCCTTTAGTGCTGCAATGATGAATCAGATCTAATCCTCCCAATACATCGATCAGCCTTATGAGAATGAGGGACTAGAGGACACCACTTACCTCTTTGCTTTTGATGTCATTGACCTTTTGATGAAGTTCCTTCGTCTGCTTTGATGGAATTGCTGAATATTAACAATGTCACCTCAAAGTGAATTTTTTAGAATCAGGTAAATCCTTTTTACTGATAACGAAGATTGTTATGTTTGGCTTGTTAAGCACTGCATATTATATCGCCTATGTTTTATGTTTTGGTTGATATTGTCTAAGTCTTTGAGGATTTCGCTTAAATTAAATCCGCTCTCGTCTATATGTCCTCGAGTGGCTCAGAGAAAATGTAAAATATCTTGCAATTTCAAGTATGGAAAACCTTTTAAGCCAAAAAAAAGAGCTGGATATTCCAGCTCTTTATTTATCAATAATGCGTTGGATTACTTGTCTGGTCTCAACCAAGACCAATCTGGGTGAGAATTCCTTGTCCAGTAAGAAGTTCTGTGCCGAGACCGATTACGAATCCCATCATTGCTAGCCTTCCGTTCCACTGCTCAGCGAAGGATGAGAAGCCAAATTTGGAGTCGTTCATGGGTCGTTAAGTTTGTTGAACATATTGTAACAGACTGTTGCTGGTTAAGGCGCGGCCGTTGCCAGGTCTCCTGTTCTTTTGCAGATGAAGCGTTCCACTGACTGGGTTGTGGCTGTGCTTTTCGCAAGAGACCAGCGCTAAGCCCTGCCAATCAAGCAGAGCTTTCCCCTTCCGGTGATAAGCGGTGCACAGTGAAGAGGAGCGCGACAGAAATGTTCTGATCGACTGATCATTCTCTTGGCCTTAGTGTTTTTTGTGTTTCTCAGGGTGCCTAGTGCCCTTTTATTTGCTTCCCTTAGCATCTTTTCGCCTGATGTAAGGCGAAGTTCTGTTCGGTGCGAGTTGTAGGTATTTAATTTGGTTTCTGAAGCCAATATTCCGTCTGCTTCTTGTTTTGTAGGGAAATTAGTATTTATTTAGGATTGCCAATCATGAACTCACCTACGGAACATTCGATCTTGCTGGATATGCCGGAAACTTGTTCGAATAATTCACTGCTTCCAAAGCTCAGCCCGCATGGTGCGAGCCCAAGAGCTGTAGCGACAAGATACAGTTGCTGATAAACTGCTCCTGCATCTTTTAGGATCAGGGCATAGGCAAGACCGGTTTCAGCATGAAGGCTTGCACTCCTTTCGTAGCGGGTGGCCATTACGATTAAGACATCAGGCTGCTGGCCTTGTCCAGGTGATATTGAAGCCGACTGAGGTGCTCGACATGTTGTATTAACTGCCATCTCCAGCATATTTTGGCATTGTTTGTTGAGACCACTCATCTTCCCAAGTGTGTGATCAAAAGTGTCGTAATGATAAAAGCCGGGGCTTATGCCGATGCACTGTTTAATGCATAGATAAAGCTCGATAGAATGGATACCTCCTGCGCTTGCGACAGGCCTCAGTAAACCTTCATAAGATCGAGGTAAGGCTGGATCGCAGATGATTTCTTCTCGGGTACGCATCGAATACCAGAGCAGACTTCCTAATGCTCCAGCAGTAACAGGATCTGAGTTGTAGTTGCGAATGGTTTTCCGCTTTTGAATGATTTGGTAGAAATTTGAGTTTGTATTGTTGAATGATGGTTTGGGTAGTGAAATTTTGCTCAGAATGATTCTTTGATGCTTAGCTGGTGGGGACTTCTTGTAGATTGCTTTTGGTAACAACTCTTCTTTCTGCAAATCAATGAACTGCCCACGTGTGTACTCATGAAAGCTCAGATCTTGCCTGTTCCAGCCTGCTGTGATGGCTTCCTGGTCGATCTCTACGTTGTTATTGTTGTTATGGATTCCGATTACGCCAGATGATAATAAGACTGCAATAATGTCTCGATATTGATTGCGCAGGTCTTTAGGTAGGAAGGTTCTTATTTTATCCGTTGTGCAAGGCGATACGAGCTTCTGTATCAGTGGGTAGAGACGGTGATCCTGCACGCGCAGCGTTGTAGGTGATAAGGGTGTTGTGATATCGAGGCCAACTAGGCAGGGTTGAATGCTTATAAATATTGACAGTTTGAACTTCTTTCCTACTGGGCAGGATTCTTGTTTGAGTCCTGGACTGATCGGTAGGAGGCGCATGGCGATGCCATTGCACCCATTGATTTCCTGAATCAGTAATCCGTTCTTGTAAAGCAACTCTAGTTTGAGATTAGACTCTAATTCTGCCGCTGCAGATGCTATTTTTTCTGGGTCCGCTGAGTCTTGACTACTTACGATTCCTTCTTGGGAAAGCTCTTTGAGAAACTTTTTCAGAGGAGCTTTAACATCTTTTAGATTCAGCGTCTGCCGATTAGGATTTGATCGTGTGGCATAGGGGGTAGTGATAATAATGTCGTTTCCATCTTCGCTGACATTTACTCCTTCGCGAAATATGTATCGAGGCATGTTTGTGTTCTTTTGGATCTTGATTTGAAGCTTCCTGCAGGACGATATCCGTTAGTAGTTGTTTGCAGGAGTTATGCGTTGGAAGTTATTCGTTTTTAATCTCTGTTTGCGCTTGGTTTGCGCTGTTTGGGTGCTTTCTGAAGTTCTTCTTGTTCTGCATGAACACATCCCTATCAGCGCAAGCAGGCCATGGGATGACGGGGGGGCACATCCAGTGCTTTGGCAACGCCCGGATGACAGACAGAGCCTTGCACCGTATTCAGACCAGAAAGCAATTCAGGCCGTTCTGTGACCGCTTCCTCCAGTCCGCGCCCTGCGATGCCAACGATGTAAGGCAAGGTCACGCTCACGAGGGCTTCGGTGGAGGTGAACGGAACTGCGCCGGGCATGTTGCCCACGGCGTAATGCTGCACACCGTGGATGGTCACGGTTGGGTTTGTATGCGTTGTCTCTCGGCTTGTGGCAATGCAGCCGCCTTGATCGATGGCGACATCAACGATCGCTGAACCTGGTTTCATCCCTTTCACCATGTCTTCATCCACCAGCGTTGGTGCCCTGCCACCAGGTGTTAAAACGGCTCCAATCAGAAGATCAGCAGTAGGTATCAGTCTCTCGAGGAGCCCGCGGCTGCTCACAACGCTCATCAGTCGTCCGCTCCGATAGGCCTCCAGGCTGCGTAACCGTTCGGGAGAGCGATCCAGAAGCATCACTTCCGCGTCCATGGCAGCCGCCAGACGTGCCGCATTCCAACCCACGGTGCCAGCGCCAAGAACCACCACGCGGGCTGGTTGCACACCAGTGCAGCCTCCGATCAGCACACCTCGGCCTCCTTGCGGACGCTCGAGCAAGCGAGCCCCTACTTGTGCTGCAAGCCTGCCAGCGATTTCGCTCATTGGCGCCAGCAGTGGCAGGGTTCCGTTTTCAAGTTGCACTGTTTCGTAGGCAACGCCCGTGGTGCCAGCTGCGAGAAGGGCCTCGCCCACCTCTGGGTATGCCGCTAGGTGCAGGTAAGTGAACAAAACCATGTCATTCCGTAAAAAGCGGAATTCATCGGGCTGCGGTTCTTTCACCTTCACGACCAGGTGAGCGCCCCAAGCTTGTTTTTGATCCACGATCTGTGCGCCTGCAGCGGCGAAGGCCTCGTCATCAATTCCTGCGCCGGAACCTGCACCGCTCTGGATCCTCACCTCCAGTCCGTGGGTCACGAGCTCTTTGACGGCATCGGGTGTGAGCGCGACGCGTTGCTCATCAACCTTGATTTCTTTGGGGACTCCGATGGTTGCCATCGGAGCCGTCAGTACGGATTGGGCCATGGCTGCCGAAGACGATTCTTTAATCTGACCCTGCTTGGCCGGATTGGCCACTGGTCTAAGTGTCTTGAAATCAGCGGGCGGCAATCGGGAGCCTCCAACCAGTCCCAAAGGCCTGTCGGCTCACTTTCAAGACTGGAGGAGCTTGGCGGCGTTTGAATTCTGCGCGTCGAAAGAGTTTTTCAATCCGTTTCACGTCAGCCGGGTCATGACCAGCTGTGATCAATTGAGCGCCAGAGCTGTGCTTTTCGATCAAATCATTCAGAAGTGGATCGAGTGTTGCGTAGTCGGGAAGCGAGTCGCTGTCCTGTTGGTCAGGACGTAGCTCTGCGCTAGGCGGCTTGTTCAGGATCTCAGGTCCAATCAAGTCGCTGTGCTCTGGAAGTCCAAGCTCTTTGCGACATGCCATGGCATCAGGGCTGTCTAACCAGCGGCAGAGGGAAAACACCGTTGACTTGTAAAGATCACCGATGACCGCCAGCCCGCCATTCATGTCGCCGTAAAGGGTGCAGTACCCCACAGCAAGTTCTGATTTGTTGCCCGTCGCAAGCAATAGCTGCCCTTGTTGATTGGCAACGGCCATGAGCAAGGTGCCTCGAATGCGTGACTGCAGATTTTCCGCCGTAACGCCCGCCGGGGCTTGATCTAGTGCTGGGGTGAGGGTGGCCTCAAAGCCCTTCATCAAGCCTTGAATCGGCACTGTTCTAGTGAAAGTCCCCAGGCGTTTCGCAAGCGCATTTGCATCATCAATGGACCCATCGGAGCTCCAAGGAGAGGGCATCAGCAACGCCTGTACGCGGTCTGCTCCGAGCGCCGCTGCCGCAATCACAGCTACAAGCGCTGAGTCGATGCCGCCACTAAGACCCAGCAGGGCGCGTTGAAAACCGCATTTATCGGCGTAGTCATGCACGCCGAGCACAAGGGCCTGGAATAGTTGCTCGAGATCTGCGCTTTCCGAGGGGTACGTCGTACCTGCCGTAGTTGCAGAACTCCTGTCGCTGCTGTCCCAGCAATCGATGGCTTCACGGAAGGTAGGAAGCTGCAATTCCACCTCGCCTGTGGCTGCCATCGCGAAACTGCCGCCATCGAACACCAACTCGTCGTTGCCGCCCACCTGGTTCACATAAATCACTGGGCAATTAAGACGTTTGGCGGCGCGGGCGGCGAGCTCATGCCGGATCGATGCTTTGGTTCTGCCAAAAGGGGACGCGGAGAGGTTCAGCAATACATCCACTTGCTCTGGTATGAGGTTGGCGATTGGATCCGGTCCCATCAGGCGTTGTGTTTGCAGCGCGTCCTCAACCCAGAGGTCTTCGCAGATAGTGAGTCCTAGGCGCCAATTCTGTCCTTCGATTTCAAAGTTCAGAACACTCGGTTGTTTGGCCGGTCTGAAATACCGCGATTCATCAAAGACGTCGTAGGTGGGAAGGAGCTGTTTGCGGGCTACAACGCGCCAACCATTTGCCTCCACCAGGGCTATCGCATTGAAGAGTCGTGGATGCTGCTGGTCCGGGGCAGGCTCCACAACCCCCACCAGCAGGGCCGTTTGCGGCAGGGCATGGCTCAGCCCCTTTTGCAGCTGATTGAGTGCTTCGCTTTGCTGCTGAAGATGGTCAGGACTTAACAGCAGGTCTCGAGGTGGGTAGCCCCAAAGGGATAGTTCTGGGCTCACCACTAACGCGGGGGGAGTGCCTTGCGCCTGCTGGCTGATTTTGAGACCAGCCTCTAGGAGCCGTTTGGCGTTCCCGGACAGATCGCCCACCAGAGGATTGGTCTGGGCCAGGGCGATGCGCATGGCAGTTCAGGAGAGAGCGTCTTGGAGTCCGTAAAGATTGTGCTGCAAGAGGAGGGGCCAGAGTGGTTTTGGGATTTGATCCGACGCACTCGTCTTGCGAATGCTTGAGCTGGCTGTTTCAGGAATCTGCAATGGCAGCACGGTGATCTGTGCTCCGAGATAGCGGAGTCCTTCAAGGTGTTCGGGCTCTAGTGGCCAACCCTTTCGCGGTACCACTCCCAGCCGGCAGCGCTTGAGCCAAAGTTCGCTTTGCTTCCAATGGGGGATCTGAGCGGCTAGATCACTGCCCACAACAAAGCAGAGCTCGTGATGGGGCCATAGATGTGCTGCTCGTTCAAGTGTGTTGATGGTGTACGGGCTGCTGAGTGTTTGGTCGATGCTCAAGCGTGGGTTATCGATGGCCATGACCAAGGCCTGGAGCAGCTCGCTGCGGAGCTCTAGGCAGGCATCGTGGCGTTTCATTGGGTTGTCGCTAGCCCAAGTTGAGACACTTTGAAAGTGATCTAAAAGGCCCTCGAGGAGTGACTGATGCCCAAGCGTTGGTGGATCAGCGCTGGTGCCGAGCAG
>Ga0302114_10000130_pt1 | contig 54068 bp, 60 predicted proteins | sample AG5_Surface_MG_FD_203107 | JGI IMG/M metagenome (GOLD analysis project Ga0302114, IMG submission 203107) | Marine microbial communities from Western Arctic Ocean, Canada - AG5_Surface | ecosystem: Environmental > Aquatic > Marine > Oceanic | place: Canada: Western Arctic Ocean | collected... | reverse complement strand
TAGCCAAGGGGCATCATTTCCCCAATCTGTCTATGGCGCTTATATTGGATATTGATTACGCGATGATGAGTGCAGATTTTCGCGCGACAGAGCAAGGTATGCAGCTAGTCACACAGGTTGCAGGGCGCACGGGTCGGGAGAAAGGCGGCGGTGAAGTATTGCTGCAAACCGAATACGCCAGCCATCCCATGCTGGTTGATTTGGTTGCAAACAATTATGCGAATTTTGCTGCACAGCTTTTGCAGCATAGGCAGGAATTATCCCTACCGCCACATTGTTACATGGCGATATTGCGGGCTGAATCTGAAGACTATCGGCTCGCGCTAGGATTGCTGCAGGACAATCTAAAAGTTATTCAACGGTCAGGATTATTTGAGTGCCAAATTATAGGGCCTAGTCCGTCGCCGACGGAAAGGCGGGCCGGACGTTATCGTTTTCAGACTCAGATTATGGCGGATGCACGTTCTAATCTGCATAAGCTCTTGAGTCTGGTGGTAGCTGACTTAGATAACAGGCGACACAATAAAAAACTACGCTGGCACCTGGATATTGACCCAATAAGCTTGGATTGAAGCTTTTGTTTCGAATCTTGCCAGCGAAGCGCTAGAATGACGCCACCAATTCAGCAGTGATACCTATGGCAAAGTCTGCATCGCGCGGTGCTTCAAAAAAAACCTCAGAAAATCAGCATAGTCAGGGTTCTGGATTATTGATAACTGGTTTTGTGCTGGGAATTCTGGCGACCTTTGGGGGCCAGTGGTTACTGCGGTCAGGCTTTACCGGGAATGGACTGCCAGACCAAATCACTGCGGCAGTAGAGGCGGCAGACGAATTCGAGTTCTACACACTACTGGGAAATATGGAAGTTGAGGTTCCCGAAGCAAGCCTAATTAGCGCAGAAGGTGATGACCTGATTTACTGGCTACAGGCTAGCTCATTTCGAGATCCAAATGATGCAGAAAACCTGCGTGTAAGCCTTTTACTAAAGAACATGGAGGCCGAGATTAAGCCCTTCAGTCATGATGGAGCCATCTGGCATAGGGTGATAGTCGGGCCATTTCAAACCAAAACTGTAATGAATACAGCCAAGGAAAACCTGCTACAGGCTGGCATGCACCCTATTGCCCTTAGCCAAGATCCCTTTGAGTAACAAGACGACAAACCCTGATATGTTTCCATGATAGAGCAAACGAATTCCGATTCATCCAAGGCTTCTGGCCCAGAAACTCTGGACCCAAAAATCCAAGGCCCGCAATTAAAAGTCCCGAGCAAAATAGCTGTGCGAGATCAGGGCAGAGCTATGCATCTGGAATACGACGATGGGTTATCGGCAACCCTTAGGGCTGAGTACCTGCGAATAGAAAGCCCAAGTGCCGAAGTAAAAGGTCATGCGGGTGTCGGCGGAACCTTACCCACAGGCAAACGCCACGTAAAAATATCTGCGGTAAAACCCGTGGGCCATTACGCCGTAGCGATTCACTTTGATGACGGCCACGATTCCGGTATTTATACCTGGCAACATCTGCGGCATTTGATACGCCAAGAAAAAAGGCTGTGGGCGGACTACGAGAAAAAGCTACGCGAGCAAGGCAGCGGTAGAGAGCCAGATGTGCAGATAATTCGTTTAATGGATCCGCCTAAATAAAGGCGAGCCAACCTACGAGTTAATATCCCAAAAAACTAATCGCAAATATGGCGAATCCTGTGCCCAGTGCGGCGCCAGCTAATATGTCAGATACAAAGTGCACTCGCAGAAATACCCGAGAAATACCTATAGATGAAGCCCATATATACATGGATAGAGTCGCGCCCGGGAAAAAATGGCTTACGATGTAGGCCATTAAAAATCCGCCAGCCGTGTGCCCTGAAGGAAAACTGAATTCGTCCGAGGGGTCGTGAATTCGTTCTAATCGCTCAACAACCAAATAAGGGCGGCGGCGTTTAAAAGTCTTTTTCAGAACAGCGTAGGTGGGCAGTTCAAAGGCAAATGCCAGAAAACCGCATAGAGTAACGGCTAAGCCCGCTTCCGGCGATACGATCAATAGAACCGCTGCGACCAATAGGTAGGCGTAACCGTCGCCAGTGAAGGAGACTGCTCGCGCAATCTTGTATAAGTGGAGGCGCTCTTCCATTAGCCCCATAAAGACATACAGCCGGGCATCAATCTCGGCGAGTAGTTTCATGGCTGCGCTTTTCGGTTCTTTCATCAATAAAGTTTTCGTGGTCTTGCCATTGCGTTGCACTGGCTAGAGATAGTATGGCACTCTTTTGACACTAATTTTACAGAATCGATTGGCAGCAATAATCTTGAATGAGTCACTAATCTTCGACCTGCCTCAAATTTCCTCAAATCCCTTATTCTGAGCAAAGCTTTTGAAAGATTTCCCGCAACTCTACGATCTATTTCTTCACCGTCACGCCAATGATGAACCCGCTGCTCTGGCCTCTCTGCCAACCGCTATGGGAGACAAAGCTTTGCGCGCAATCAGCGATGATCGATATTTATCGCAGATGGCCCTTTGTATATTCCAAGCCGGTTTTGTATGGCGTGTGGTGGTAAATAAATGGGATGGATTCGAAACCGCTTTTAGAAATTTTAAACCAGCGGCAGTTGCCTATTTGTCTGACGAGAAAATTGAAGAGCTAATGCAGGACACCAGCATTATTAGAAATCGACAGAAAATTATTGCCACTCGAGAAAACGCAGCTTTTGTTTTTCTTCAGAGCCAGAAATCGGAAGGTTTTGGTAATTGGATTGCCGATTGGCCATCTGAGGATATTGTCGGACTTTGGCAGGAACTCAAGAAACAAGGATCCCGACTTGGTGGAAACACGGGGCCGAGGGTGCTTAGACTGGTTGGCAAAGATACTTTTCTGCTTACTCAGGATGTTTGTACTGCCCTACTCCGACATGGTCTGGTAAATGACCTCAGCCCAACCAGCAAGGGCGGCCAACGCAAAGCGGAAAAGGCTTTTCTGGATTTGCAGCAACAATCCGGATGGTCCATGTGCATGCTTAGTCGTATGCTGGCATTTACAATTTAGGCCCAATATGGACCTAAAACTAGCTCCCGAAGGGACAAAAGCGGCCCGATTCGCTATTTGAGGTCAGTTATCCTTTCTCCCAAGCCCCGCCACCCCTACAATCCGACCCCATGAAACAAGAAAAGACAACGCACTTTGGTTTTACCGAAGTTCCCGAGAGCGAAAAAGCCAGCCATGTAGCGGGTGTTTTTCACTCTGTGGCGGCGCGCTACGATCTGATGAACGACTTAATGTCTTTTGGCGTTCACCGTATATGGAAACAAATAACCATTGAATCGTCCGGTGTTCGTCCCGGTGCCTCGGTACTGGATTTGGCCGGTGGAACAGGTGACCTGGCCGCGGCCTTCGCCAAACGTGTGGGCGATGATGGGCGAGTTGTACTAGCGGATATTAATGCCGCCATGTTATCTGTAGGTCACGACAAGCTGGTAGACAATGGCAACTACAATCGCATTCGCTGGGTTCAGGCAGATGCAGAGGCGCTACCTTTTGAAGACAAAAGCTTTGATTGTGTGACTATGGCCTTTGGATTGCGCAATGTTACTCGCAAGGATAAAGCTCTCGAATCCATTTACAGAGTGCTAAAACCAGGTGGTCGCCTGCTTGTTTTAGAGTTTTCCAAACCACTTAGTCCGACTCTTGGGCAGATTTACGACAGGTATTCCTTCGATTTGCTGCCTAAAATGGGCAAGTGGGTGACGGGCGACGCGGAAAGTTATCAATATTTGGCGGAATCCATTCGGAAGCACCCCGATCAGGATACTTTACGGTCAATGATGGAAGCTGCCGGGTTCTCTGATGTGAGCTATACCAATCTAACGGGTGGTGTAGTCGCTCTGCATAAAGGGTTTCGCTTTGATTCCTGACCAACTACTTCGATTTGCCGAATCCGCAATTAATAAGGCTTTAAAAACCGACTCTCTAGCGGCTTCTGAACTGGCATCGCTCCAAGGTAAAACCTTTGCCATCGAGTGTCAGAGCCCTCCAGTGCCTATAAGTCTTTCTGCTGATGCCGAGGGTGTTGCCCTGAGCAATGGTATTTCTGAAGAGGCTTCCGTAATTTTAGTGGGCACATTACCGGCTTTAATGACTTTGGCTAGTTCTATAGCCAGAGACGAATCTGATTTTTCATCCTCCGAGGTAGAGATTCGCGGTGATGTTGGCGCGCTTCTGCAGCTAAGCCGTGCCATGTCGCGATTGGATATTGATTGGGAAGATATTGTCGGAAGCTTTATTGGCGAGATTCCAGCGCGGCTTTTCTTTCTCGGTCTAGAACGGATTCAAGAAAAGAAGCCTTTAATTAAAGAAAAAGTATCGGAAGTTAGTGCTAACTTTTTGACTGGACCCGCTGGCCTTGCAAAGGCGGGCCAGGCAACTGAAATGCGAGACCAATTGCGGCAGCTGCAATATCGTCTGGATCGACTTCAGGCGCGGATAGTTAAGGTTCAGGGGCTCGAAAATACATCGGCCGAGAATGAATCTGGATTAAAGGCTGGGGCATAGAATGCGATCCATACTTCGATTGACCTCAATTTGGTGGCAGATATGTAGATATCGCCTCGATGAACTGGTGCCCAGCTCTGCACCCGTATTACTGAAGCTATTATTTTGGCCTGCCTTCCTTATAGGTAATAAAAATCAGGATCGAGCTGAGAGGCTCCGATCGTTTTTGCAAAGCCAAGGCCCTATATTTGTGAAGTTTGGGCAGCTTATGTCGACTCGGCCGGATTTGCTTCCAGCCGATATCGCTTCCGAGCTACAAAAATTACAAGACCAGGTGCCCGCTTTCGACTCTGAACTGTTCAAGCAGCTGGTTGAAGAGGGATTGGGAGCAACCGTAGAAGATCTTTTTGCCGAGTTTGAATCGGAGCCAATGGCCTCCGCGTCCCTTGCTCAGGTGCATGGTGCAGTTCTGAAGACCGGCGAGCGCGTAATCATAAAGGTGCTGCGCCCAGAAGTGCATAAACAGGTGCATCGGGATCTGCGGCTAATGCGCACCCTTGCGCGCCTTGTCGATAAGACGGGAACCGATGGCAAAAGACTACGCGCCCCGGAAGTTGTTGCAGATTATGCGGCGACCATATTGCGTGAGCTAGATCTCGAACACGAGGCCGCAAACACTCAGATTCTTCGCGATAATTTCAACTGTAATACTGACTCCAATGCCGTTAACTACACGCCAGCGGTGCATTGGGATTATGTGCGACCTAATATTCTGGTATGCGAACGAATCAAAGGCATACCAGTCAATGACCGCGCCGCAGTATTGGCTCAGGGAACGGATTTAAAGCGCTTAGCGGAAACTGGAGTAGAGATATTTTTTACCCAGGTGTTTGAGCACAATTTTTTCCATGCAGATATGCACCCGGGCAATATTTTTATTGCCTCGGAAAACATCGGCCACCCACAATATATTTCGGTTGATTGCGCCATTGTGGGGACCTTGACTGATGCCGAGAGAAATTCACTTGCCGCCATTTTGCTCGGCGTATTTAGACGCGACTATCGTCGAGTTGCCGAGGTGCAAATTCGCCACGGCTGGGTGGCGCCGGATACTTCAGTTCACGAGTTTTCTGCTGAGATCCGTAAAGTATGCGAGCCGATCTTTGCTCGGCCGCTGAGCGAGCTTTCCTTTGCGGATATGTTGGTTGGCCTGTTTAGCACAGCGCGCAAATTCGATATGCAGGTAATGCCTTCATTGGTATTACTTGAAAAAACCATTATTAATATTGAAGGACTTGGCCGCCAGCTGTATCCGGAATTAGATTTGTGGGACACAGCGGCTCCGTTTTTGGAAAAATGGTGGAAAGAACAGCATTCCCCACGAAACCTGATGAAAAAATTCAAAGAAAAGGCACCAGATTATCTGGATGATATAGCCGCCTTACCGGCACTCACTAGAGAGCTTCTGGAACAAAGGGCGCAACAAGAAGTTCCGGCTAAAAAGGGCTCAAAACGTATACCTGTAGCTATTTTTGGCGCTGCCTGTCTTGGCGTGGCGCTGGGTATATTTCTTGGTAATTCCGAGCCGCTAGCGGGTATTGCGTCGGTTGCGCCCGCCATTCTTGGTATAACAGGTCTTTATTTGCTTGTTCGAGCGTCCTGAGAGTTCGATAATGCCGCGCTATGTCTGAATCTATACTTAACCAAATAACCTGGAACGAGCAGGGCCTTATTGCCGCCATCGCGCAAGATGCGGGGACTGGACGCGTGCTTATGATGGCCTGGATGAATGCTGATGCGCTAACAGAGACGCTAGAGCAAGGTTATGTCACATACTGGTCCAGATCGCGACAGCAGCTTTGGCGCAAGGGTGAGAGCTCTGGTAATCGCCAAAAAGTTCAGACAATAGAGTTGGACTGTGACGGTGATGCAGTTTTATTAAAAGTTGATCAGGAGGGAGGTATAGCCTGTCACACTGGTCGCAATTCCTGTTTTTACCGAGCAGCGAAAACAAACGATCAGGGCGATAAAGAATGGACGGAAACTGAACCAGTTCTTAAGTCGCCCCAAGAGATGTACAGCAATGACTGATAAATCTAAACAAGATATTTTGCTGGAATTGCAGCAAGTGCTTGAACAGCGCAAGGGCGCCGATGCATCAGAATCCTATGTTGCCAGTTTGTACGCTGAAGGGCTGAACAAAATACTGGAGAAGGTAGGAGAAGAGGCAACAGAAACTATTTTGGCTGCCAAAGATAGCGATAAGCAGGCGCTTATAGGAGAGACAGCGGATCTATGGTTTCACACCATGGTAATGCTGGCTGACCAGGGGTTGTCTGTGGCAGATATTATTGACGAATTAGCGAGTCGCTTTGGCTTGTCCGGTCTGGACGAAAAAGCTTCTCGCACATCATGAGGTAAGTAGAAATGGGACTAGGTGGAATAAGTATTTGGCAATTGTTGATTATCTTGGTGATCGTTTTGTTGCTGTTTGGAACAAAAAAATTGCGTGGAATTGGAACAGATCTTGGTGGTGCCGTTAAGGGCTTCAAGGATTCGATGAGCGATGAAGATAAAAAAGCGGCTGAATCCAATAATCAGGAACAAGTGGCAGAAGAGCCTTCCTCAGCAGTTGACTCGGCTTCTGCGGAGCAAGCTTCTAATGGCGAAGGTGCCAGCAAAGAAGAAACGCCATCATCCTGAGCCGTTAAATGTTTTCAATTGGTTTTGCTGAGCTGCTGGTTATTGCGGTCATCACCCTCTTGGTGGTTGGCCCAGAAAGGCTGCCCGAAACAGTCCGGTTTATTAGTCTGCATCTGGCAAAGTTTCGGCGCTACTGGCAGGGCGCTCGCCGTGATATAGAAAAGGAATTGGGGCTTGACGATTTGCGTCGCGAGATTCACAACGCTGAAGTTATGGAGCATCTAAAGGAAACCAAGAAAGCTCTGAACAAGTCTTTAACAGCCGATCCCGAACAAGAAAAAACCGGCATATTGCCTCTGTCCGAAACTTCGAGTACGCCAATCGAAAAGGCTAAAGAAAGCCTGGAAGCACAAAACAGCATTCTCGATGATTCAAAGCCACCTGCTACAGGCGAGCTTTTCACAGCTTCCGATGTGGATTCCGCAGCAGAGACGAAAGCCTAAATGAGTGACGAGCAGCTAACACTAATAGAGCATTTGCTCGAATTGCGGACCCGCATAGTGCGGTCTTTAATATTTGTGGCAGTAGTATTTTTGGCGCTTTTTGCAGTTGCCAACCCACTCTACGAAATCCTCTCTGAACCTCTTGTATCCATCATGCCAGAGGGTACTTCCATGATAGCTACGGACGTAGCCTCGCCTTTTCTGGCGCCATTAAAACTGGCCTTAGTTTTGGCGGTATTTTTGGCTATGCCTTTTTTGCTTTATCAGCTCTGGGCCTTTGTAGCACCAGGTTTGTACAAGAACGAAAAAGCCGTGGCCATGCCAATATTTATTAGCAGCGTGGTGCTTTTCTATACCGGCATAGCCTTTGCCTATTTTGTGGTTTTTCCTTTGGTATTTGGATTTTTTACCCGCGTCGCACCAGATACAGTTACCGTAATGACGGATATCAACAGTTATCTAAATTTTGTGATTAAGCTGTTTTTTGCTTTCGGCTTGGCTTTTGAAATTCCTGTAGCTACTTTTCTGCTGATTAAGGCCGGAATAGTTAGTGCCGAAACCCTAGGGTCCAAGCGACCTTACGTCATTATTTTTTGCTTTTTGATCGGCATGTTTATGACGCCGCCGGATATATTTTCACAAACTTTGCTGGCGATACCCATGTACGCGCTGTTTGAAATGGGACTGCTATTTAGTCGCATGTTTGCCGGAGAGGCGGAAGAAAAAATGTCCGAAGAGGACATGGAAGCAGAGCGGCAAATGGTTGAAGACGAGAAGGGCGCCTAAGCCCAGTTTAAATTCTGAAGGCCTAGCGAAAGTTAGTAGTGAGGCGGCTTCTCTTCGGTAAGCTCAGCACCATCAGTCTGATTATCTGCAATAGTTTTGTACTGCTCGGTAAGTCTCTTTAACTGAACATCGATTGCGTCCATACGCTGCTGCTGCTGATATAGCGCATCGTGCATCTTCTCCAACTCATCTTCCTGAAAGGCTAGTTGAGATTGCAGTTCTTCAATCTGTTGTTCTGGAGTTTTTGCCACGTGCTGAATACCTAAGATGGTGTCGAGCCATTTTAGAGCTTTGAGCTGGAATTACGAGCTTAGCCGCGCTTGGTCTAGAATAAACAAATGAAATCACTATTCTCAAAACAACTACCCAAGGCTAACAAAACCAAGATTGGCTTAGCTCTTGGCGGTGGCGGTGCCCGTGGGTTCGTTCATATCCCAGTACTACAAACACTGGATGATCTGGGAGTGAAACCTGCTCACATCTCCGGCACCAGCATGGGTGCCATTATTGGTGCTATATATGCCTCTGGCACTAGTCCACAAGCAATTCGCGAAATTGTCGACAGCATGATCATCTACAAGGGAGAGGGCTTCAAAGAGATCCTTCAGAAGCGCGGGCTGCGCAAATGGTTTGAATTAATTGATCCAAATTTCTTTAAGAAGGGCGGTGTGATCAAGGGCAACAAAATCGTCGAATTTCTGCGCGAGATTATTGGCGTTGATACCTTCGAAGAACTTCAGATACCTCTTAGTATCGTCGCCACCGATTTTCACACTGGCGAAGAGGTAGTCTTTGATTCAGGCCCACTGATGCCCGCTATTCGCGCCAGCATGTCTTTGCCCGGCCTATTTGAGCCCGTCAAACACGAAGGTCGGATGTTGATTGATGGCGGCACGGTAAACCCGGTCCCTCACGACCTGCTATTGGATACCGATTTTGTGATTGCGGTGGATGTCAGTGATTTACCTCAGACCAACGGGCAGATGCCGAGCATGACCGATGCACTAATGGGCGCTGTCGAAATTATGGGGCGACAACTTGGAGACAATCGTCGGGCTGCATATCCGCCAGATATTTTTCTTCGCCCAGATTTTGACGGTGTAGAGATGACGGATTTTCATAGGGCGGAAAAGATTTTTGCTGATGCTCAACCTATCTGTCAGCGTCTAAAAGCAGAGTTAAAAACCACACTCAGATTGGCAGTTGTCTAGGCTTAACCCTAACGCTGGCGAGTTACAAAGTGGGAAGAGCAGAAATAAGCTTGGTCAAATTTTCTGTTGCGATAGTATTTAAATCTGCAGTTGAAGTTTCAAAGGTATTCAATACCACCAAGGTACTACCGCCTGTTTCAATTGCTGCCTGAATGGCATCGGAGGGTTCCCATTTATGAATTACGATGGGAATACCGCCATCTTTTAAGGTAGCTGTTAACTGGGCCAGGTCTTCTTCTGTCCAGTTAATGTCCTGCTTAACGAAGTAGTCTTCCACGTAAATGCCGTATTCGGTGGTGAGATAAGAAAACTCGTCCGCCAAAGCGTAAATATAGGGATCTGTATCTACCAGCGCGACCTCAAAATCCCTTTTTTGCGCCAATAATTCAGCAGAAATTTTCTGTTCATTTGCTCTTATTACTGCCGCCGACTCTGGAAATATCCGGGCGAGGTCATTTGAGATGATTTTCACCGAACGAATGATATTGGCAGGGCTTAGCCAAAAGTAGGGTGATGTTTCGCCATTTGAAGGCGAATTAACCACCGAGACGCCCGTAAGTTGCGACGAGTAGGGCAGTGTGGCGTCAATATTTACCACATGGATGTTTTGTTCACGAACCGTTAGGTAGAACGAGTCGTACTTCCAGAGATTACCCATACTGACTACCGCATCGGCCTGGGCAAAAGTCTCGTAAAAAGGCTCAGATTGCTTTGCCATCCAGGTTGGTTGCGCGGCCATAGAGCGCGCCCGTTCAGGCATATTTAGGACTTCTACAGTGGTTCCTTCTACTAGGGCACTGGTAATACTGTAAATAGGTCCTACAGAGGTTAATACGAGATCTTCTTGGGTAGTAGTCTCAGTAGTCGCAAGGTCTTCTCTGCCATCGATTTGCACATTAATGCAGGACGTAAGAAAGGCGACCAATGCCAATAAGGAGCAAAGCTGTAATCGCTTCGGCAGCATTATATTTTTGCCTCTTGAAACCTAGGCATAAAGCCGCGCATCAGGCTTGTGATAAGGAAGAAACAGGCCGCGGAAAGAATAATTGCACCGCCGGATGGAATGGGGATATCCCACTGCATAGGAATAACAATGCCCATCAAGCAACTCGAAACCGAGAAAATTACACTCCAGAGCATAAATCCGCCCAAGGAGCGGTTTAAATTCCGGGCCGCAGCTGCGGGAATTAGAAGTAACGCTTCCACTAAAACCGCGCCAATAATCTTCACACAGGCTACGGTAACCACGGTAATCATCAGTACAAAGATGTACTCCATTAGCTGAACCTTAACGCCGCGAACATGGGCCAGTGCCGGGTTCAAACTGGATAGCAACATACGGTTAAAAAGCGGAATGCCAGTGGCTATTACCAAGACGGATACAAAGAACAAAACAGCAATATCCAATTGGTTTACGGTAAGGATTGAACCAAACAGAATACTTTCTAGTATGTGAGTGTTTACTTTCGCTGATATAAACAGCAGCAAAGAGGCGCCAAGCGCCAGCGAGATAGAAAGGAATACACCGATTAAGGTATCCGAAGCCATTTTTGTGTGGTTTTTGGTGAAATTTAGCAGCAGCGCAAACAAGATACAAAAGGAGAACATTGATACATAAGGCGAGGTATAGGACTCACCTATTAGCACTCCAATGGCAACGCCTGTCAAAGCTGCATTACCCACGGCCTGTGAGAAAAATGCCATACGTTTTGCCACTACCATTGTGCCAAGTGCACCTAGCACCGGACCGATTATTAGCGCACAAATAACGGCGTTAAATACAAACTCATAGTAGAGGGACCAGGGCACTATGCCGCGGCCAGCCATCATCATTATTTCTTGCTGAAGACCTTCTAGACCCATCATGCGGCTTCTCCCGAGATAACCGGTTTAATTCCGTGGAAGTTACCGTGCATCATGGGTTCAGTAAGAACCTCTTGTGTCGGGCCGCTGGCGATGACTCCACGGTCAATTACCGTGACGCGTGTAGCTATGCGGTTCACCTGTGACATATCGTGATTTACCCAAAGAAGCGTTTTTTTCTTTGCGGCCAGGTCTTGAATCAACCCCTCAAAGATAGCTATACCGGCCTCATCCAGGCTGGTCATAGGTTCGTCGAGAACCAATAGAGAGGGTTCAGGTATTAGTGCTTGAGCAAATAGTAATCGCTGCCGTTCACCACCAGACAGGTTGCCTATCATAGTTTTCTCTTTGCCCTTAAGTTGGACCATATCCAAGGCTGATTCAACGGCCGCTGTATATTTTTTTCTCAGCCCCAAAAAGGCGGGAGTCCTCTGACAAACCATAGCCATAAAGTTGATTACGGTAACGGGTAGGGTTTTATCAAAGTCCAGAAACTGAGGCACATAGCCAATGCTCTGGCTTTCGCCCCATTCAAACTGAATATCGCCGGTGTGGGGCATTTGCCCAAGGATACAGCGCAAAGTGGAGGTTTTTCCGCCGCCATTTGGGCCAACAATGCAATGCACTTCGCCCGGCTCGGCGAGCATATTCACATTGTCTAAGATGATGCTATTGCCGAGGGATAGCCCAAGGTTTGTAACGCTAATTTTAGGACCCATTAACTGTCGGTCTCCTCTGAGGTATTAAGTGATGCGCTGAATTCCAACGCCCGTCGTAGTTCTTCGATATTGCGTCGCATATCAATCTCAAAGTGATCCGCCGAATATTCGCCATCCGAGATATGGGAAAAAGAGAAGATCTTTATTCCGGTTTCTCCTTCGATGGTGTCGGCCAATTTACTGGCAAAAAATTGCTCTGCAAAGAGCACGGTCACACCGGTGGCATTGATTTCATCTATGGTCCCTGCTAGCTGCCTAGCCGTAGGTTCAACGCCGTGGCGAGGTTCAACTACCGCAGATATCTGTAAACCAAACTCCTGCATTAGGTAGCCGTAGGCACCGTGCATAGTTGCGGCCTTAAAGTTGCTTGAGTCAAGGGCAGCGATATCCGGCATATATTCCGCCTTAATACGGCGTAGATGGGTTGCGTACTGGCGTGCATTGGAGCGATAAAATTCGGTATTTTCCGGGTCTAGAGCGCCTAAGCCTTTGGCAATTTCATAAACTTGGGCGATAGCTGCAGTGGTAGATATAAAGGTATGGGCATTTACGGATTGGTCTTTTCCGGAAACGGGCATCAAGGCAACCGCGTTGTTTGCATATATTTTTGGAAGGTCATCTCCGCGACCGGCTGCCTGAAGAATTTCAAAAGCCCATTCGTCATGGCCAATGCCATTTACCACAACAACGTCCAGCTCTATTGCGCGCCTCATATCTGCGGCTTGAGGGGTGTAACCGTGGGGGTTATAGCCCGCAGCAATCAGAGGCACGATATCGGCTCTGTCCTGCACGATATTGGCTACAAAACTGTAGTAAGGGTGCAAAGTAACGCCTATATTAAGGCGCGCATGGGCGCTAAGAGGAAGCAAACATAGGCTTGCTAGGGCTAGTGCTGGTAAAAACCGCGTTATAAACATGGGTTCATAGTTCCGATTCAGAGTTCCAAATTAAAGTTCTGCACCTTTAAGGCGCTCAAGTTCATCGCGACCCGAGTAGGGCACAACGTTGAACCAGCCATCTAAGACAAGAGACTGGGTTTTAGAAGTGACAGGCATGCTCTGGGTCGGGTTTTCATGTATCCAAATGGTATTGTGATTCGACATGGTATTACCGGCATGTAGATGCCCGATAACCACGATATATGCACTTTGGTTCTCTGCTGTGCCATTGCTCCCGTGATACAGCGTGTAGCCCTGCATCTCGCCTTCTTGAACTACGTCTCGATAGTTCCACTCCACTGATCCGGTATTAGTCCAGGAGATATCCTTAACAAAGGGAGGGATCAGATATTCCTCCAATACCGCTATATCCGGCCAGGGGCCAATCTCGTACTGAATCCAGCCAATATCTTCTTGGGCGGTATAAAGGGAGCTGTATATAGCTTGGTCGACTTCGCTGAGGCCGCTAAAGGCACTTATCTGCCAGGATTGAAGTGCTTGGGACTGGCTTTGCTGTCCGTATTTCAAGACATACGAGCCTGTCGCCAACAGAAGACCTATTACTCCCGCAATAAGAATAAAAAGCTCCCATCGGCTCGACGAGGGTTTGACTATGGACGCGCTAACGATCTTATCGGATGTGCTCACAGCGATTTGCCTGCGGTTGTCAGAGGCACATTTTCAGCATAGATCCAAAGAATTGCGTCCTGAGACATATAAATATCCTCGTACCGAATTTCCGGGCCGGTGCCCAGAGCAGCTATGGCCCACCAGCCGGCTGCGGGAATACCAAAATGGAATTCGCCATTCTCATTGGTAATCATAGATATGTATTTATAACTCGGGTGCCTAGCGGCTATATAAGGCACCTCTGAGAAGCGTGCATTCTCGGCATCAACTGCGTAATTGAGGTAATCGATTTCGAGCCTTGCGAACGGAACCGGATAGCCCTCGGAATAAACAACGCCACTAAAAGTTTCTCCTACCCAGTTTGCATAAGGAGTTTTAAGTGCCTGAATTTCGGTAGGAAGGCCTAGAGTGGAAAACCAGTTGGTCTGGCCGCCGCCCACATTAAGAATCACCTTAACAAACTGTTGAATGTAAATTTCGTCGTTAACGTCGTAGTAGGGCTCTGTGACCACTACAAGCTGATGATCGCCCAGAGATCTTATTTGGTCTCGGGCGATGCTTGCCGAAAAAGCATCAACACGAATTTCTTCGCCGTTTTCATCGATTCGGTTCAACCATTGAATGGGCGCAAGGCTGTCCATCAGGTCGGTTTCTTCCATACGGATACTTCGACCGGAATGTTGTGTAAAAGACTGTATTTGCATCGGCATAGTCGGGCCGCCATCCGTTGCATGGGTAAAGACAATGGACATGTCTACATCCGCCGCACGATCCAAGGCCATATTTTCTGTATACATAACCGTAGTGTGCGCAAATAGGCTTGTGGAGCCTAAGCAGATTGAAACAGCAGTTAGTAGTGAAATAGCTTTCATTCAAAGGTCTCAGTTAATGTCTTTTGCTTGAACCCAGAGTACAGCATCCTGAGAAAGCTCTTTGCCCTCATGCTCGGTAACCGGACCAACGCCAAGGGCCGCAATGCCCCACCAGCCCGCTTTGGGCAGGCCAATTGAGAAGGTGCCGTTTGCATCTGTGCGAACACTTACATGCTCATAGCCGGGGAGAGGAGCTTCAATACCGGCCTGAGTATCAAATTCCCGATTCTCAAAATTCGGATTATAATTTAAATATTCCACTTCGATTTCAGCGAAGGGAACCGGCTCTCCGGCGGAAAGGACTACGCCTCGAAAAACGCCGCCAACCCAATTGGTATAGGGTTTGTTTAGAGGCTGTATTTCTGTGGGTAAGCCTAAAGTCTCATCCCAATTTGTGGGAGCACCGCCAACATTCATAATAACTTTGGTGATTTGCTGAATATAGATATCTTCTTCGGCTTCATAGTACGGTTGGGGCTCAACCACTACCTGATAGTCGCCCAAAGAACGCATTGCGTTGCGCGGGATAGCTGCGACAAATGCGCTTTTGCTATTTTCCTGACCCCACTGAACCGGCTCGAGATAGTCCATCAAATTAATGCGAGTTAAGTCCTCGTCGCCGGCCTTTTTCTGCATAGCATAAAAGTTCTCAATGCCCGGTAGGTCCATGGTGGGGCCGCCGTCAAAAGCGTGCGTGAAAACAATAGACATATCTATATTGGCACTGCGTCCAAGTAACATTTCAGGCGTATGTACCACCAAAAAATGCGCTGATGCAGTTGCTGATGCGGTTAGAAATACGGCCGCGGACAAAAGTGTTCTAATCAAACTCATGTGTTCTCCAAATACCTTCGGTAGTTTGAGCCTTAAAAACTGAATTAAGGGCTTCTCAAGGATTTCTAGTAGATTTCATCACCGAAAAGAACAAGCTCATGTCCTTCACCGGCTTCGAAATAAACAGAATATTCCTCATCGGGAATGTCAAAGGTATAACTACTGGCTTCATCTAACTGGCCTTGCACTAGAACCCGGCCACTAGCTAGTTCAACTCGAACGCCAACACCAGCTGCTGGCCCACCGTCAGAAAAAGCACCTTCACAGGTAGCCGTGCCATCACCATTATCGAAACAATCGAACAGTGGAGAATGGGCTGCTGCGGACAGGTTTAACAATAAGGCGGCCAGTGCTATTAAACTTTTCATTTCAGTACTCTTGAAGCTAATTGATGTCAGTTAACCTTGACGACGCGCAGTCTACTAGATGCTTAACCGACCTTTGGATAGGGTAACGCAAGTTAACAGTTGATCAACACTGTGCAGAACGGTCTTAGGGCCTGTTACGCTAGGGTTAACAGGCCCAACCCTGATTTAACAAAAGCTTGATGTCGCTCACAGTTCTGGGGGTGTAGGTCAACTTATTGGGGTATTAGTGGTGTCTGAATGTGATCTAGTTCCGAAAACCTTCCATTAAAAGGCCTAAAGTTGAGCCTCCCCTGAAGAGATTCTACATCCCCCTTGAATGATCTCTCTCTTACGGCATCTTCGGATGTCGTTTTTTTTGACCGCCAAGGACGGCGGGAATGCAGGTTTTACAGGAGCAATAAACCTGCGCCCGATTTTTTTCTGGGTCAGTAGCTAAAGCGCTCAGCCCTTCATTTCTTCTAGCTCTACCCAGCGTTCCTCTTTCTGAGCTAACTCAGATTGCAGGCCACCAAGCTTTTCTAGTAATGGCTGGCTAACTTCAAAAGCTTGGTCATAGAATCCTTCGGCCAAAGTTGTTTTGCTAAGTTCCGCTATATCGGCTTCCAGCTTTTCTATACTCGCCGGCAGCATCTCCAACTCACGTTGATATTTGTAGCTTAGTTTGCCGGGCGCTGTTTTCTTAGGGGCTTTTTGTTCGCTAAGGGCTTTTGTCTCACTAGAGGCTTCTTTCTCGCTAAGGGCGGCTATAGCTGCTGCCTTGTTTTTAACGTCCGGCTTTTCGGTCTCCATCAACTTAAGTCCGCGCTTTGCCCAGTCGCTGTAGCCACCGGCGTATTGCACCACCTTGCCGTCTTCCTCAAATACCAGAACGCTGGAAACGACGTTGTCCAAAAAGGTACGGTCGTGACTAACAATAATCATGGTTCCCTGATATTCGACCAGCTGCTCTTCAAGCGCTTCTAACATCTCAACGTCAAGATCATTGGTGGGCTCATCCAATACCAGTAGGTTATTGGATTTGGTAAAAAGCTTTGCCAGTAAAACCCGATTGCACTCGCCGCCGGATAGATACTTCACAGGCGTCATAGCGCGCTTGGCGGTAAATAGAAAATTGCGAAGGTAGCCAACTATATGGCGGTCTTTGCCGTTTAGCTTGATGTACTCTTTGCCGTTACCCACATTTTCCGCAACGGTTTTCTCCATCTCGAGTTCACGGCGTATTTGATCGAAATAGCCTATCTCCAAATGGTTGCCGGTTTTAACTGAGCCCGTATCTGGAGTTATTTGTCCCAGTAGGATTTTCAGTAACGTACTTTTGCCCACGCCGTTATTGCCGATTAGGCCGATGCGATCGCCACGCATAATGCGCAGGCGGAAATCTTGAATCAAAGTACGGCCGTCATAGCCGTGGGTAATGCTGCGAGCATCGATCACACGTCTGCCGGCAGACTCCGCAGTTTCAATTTGAACTTTAGCTCTACCACTGCGTTTAATGCGTTTAGCCGATTCCGATCGCATGCCTTGCAGTGCGCGCACACGGCCTTCGTTGCGAGTGCGCCGCGCCTTAACGCCCTGACGGATCCAAGCTTCTTCTTCGGCTAGCCTTTTGTCAAAAAGTGCGTTGGCGGTATCTTCGTCCTTATCGGCTTGTTCCTTAAGGTCCAAATACTGATGGTAATTACCAGGCCAGCTAACCAATTTTCCTCGATCTATTTCTACTATTCGAGTGCAAAGCCGCTGTAAAAAATTTCGGTCATGGGTGATAAATACAACGCTGCCAGGATAACTTCGTATGCGGTTTTCCAGCCATTCGATAGTTGCGATATCAAGATGGTTGGTGGGCTCATCCAGCAGTAGTAATTCGGGATTTGAGACCAGCGCTTTGCCCAAGGCAACTCGACGACGCCAACCACCCGAAAGATTTTCAAGGCGAGTTGTGGCTGGCAATTCAAGCTGGGTAATAATTCGGTCTACCTGCTTGTCTGGCTGCCAGCCGCCTCCGGCCTCAATATCCGCTTGAATCAGCTCCATCTCGCGAAGCTGGTTTTCATTCGGGGAATTGATGCTAATGCTTTGGTATTTATCTATTAGTTCCTGCTGGTGTGCCAAACCCTCCTTTACCACTTCGAAGGTGGTGCGATGCAGATCGCCGGGCAATTGCTGTTCGAGTTTGCTGATACGCAAACTGCGTTTATAAGTGATATCGCCACGGTCTGGCACAACCCAACCCATAATGATTTTTAGCAAAGTAGACTTGCCCGCGCCATTTCGACCGATTAGAGCGATACGCTCTTTATTTTCGATGGTTAAATCAGCTTCGATCAAAATGGGATTGTCACCAAATTCGATTGAAATCTGGTCGCAGCGGACTAGGGTCATGGATTGGAGTGGGCAGTTAGATGTTTAAGGGCGCGCATCTTACCAGAGTGCGGCTTTCTCTAATAAGACTGAATTTCGATTTCCTTTCGATTGATCTACAAGCTTTGAGTAATTTCGATATGCAAAAGACTATTCTGAAAACCTTGTCCAAAAAGCGCGCTTAAAGTAAGGTGCGCCCACCAAAAAACTCGTGAAAACAAAGGTGAGTAGCAATGAAATTATTTAAAGCAATTAAAGAATTCAAGATTTTTAAGCGCAATGATGGACGATATGCGGTTAAGACCAGTAAAGGTCGCCCGGTTAACGCTGACGAAAAAATAGCGGTTTTGGCAGGAGAAGGCCTAATTACAGCGCCTGAACCCAAACCAGAGCCTGCTCCAGAGCCAGAAGTTGTTGAAGAGGCTGCGGTAGAAGAAGCTCCAGCAGAGGAAGAAGCTCCGGCTGAAGAAGTAGCAGAAGAAGCTCCAGCAGAAGAAGCTCCGGCTGAAGAAGCACCAGCAGAAGAAGCGCCTGCGGCGGATGAAAAGTCAGAAGAGGCTCCAGCAGAAGAGGAAGCTCCAGCTGAAGAAGTGGCAGAAGAAACTCCTGCGGAAGAAGAGGCTCCGGCCGAAGAAGCAGCGCCTGCGGCGGATGAAGAGTCGGAAGAGGTACCTGCAGAGGAAGCAGCTCCAGCTGAAGAAGAAGCTCCGGCGGATGAAGCGCCAGAAGAAGAAAAATAGACTTTCTAGTCTAAAAAAAAGCCGGGCATATGCCCGGCTTTTTTGTGTCTGTAAATGTTGATTCAGAGACTAACTTTCTAATAAAAAGGTCACCGGCCCATCATTCACAAGTGATACCTGCATATTCGCGCCAAAGATACCGGTTTCCACTTTGCCTATTTGGCTTTCATAATATTCAACAAAGTCACTATAAAGAGATTCTGCAAGTTCCGGCGGCGCAGCGGTTGAGAACCCGGGGCGCAGTCCCTTTTTTGTATCTGCGCAAAGGGTGAATTGCGAGACTATCAGCAGCTCGCCATTAATATCTTTGAGACTGCAATTCATACGCTGATCGTCGTCGGGGAATATACGGTAGTTCAGTAATCTATCTGCAAGCTTTTGGCCGCGTTCTATATCGTCGTCAGGAGAAACCCCTAGCAGAACAAGCAGCCCGGTACTGATTTCCCCAACAGGCTTACCCTCAACATTCACTGAGGCAGAGCTGACTCTTTGTATTAGCGCGCATTTAAATTCCCTGTTCGAGGCTTACAGATTTTACATTCCATGCAATGGTAATCTAGACACCAATATCCGCAATCTAAATTGGCCGATAAATTGCAGACACAGGAAGATATAAAACGACTAGATCTGGTTTACGACACCCAGTGCCCAGCCTGTGATTTCTATTGCAAGCTGGTGCGGGTGCGAGATTCTGCTGGGGCGCTTAATTTGATTGATGCCCGGGAGAACCCGGAGATCATGCAGGAAATAACCGCTCGCGGTTGGGATATTGATGAAGGCATGGCTCTGCGAGTTGGGGATCAGCTTTACTACGGTAGCGACGCAATTCATGCGCTGTCTCTGCTTGGAACCCGTGCCGGTATTTTCAATAAGTTAAATTATTGGATATTTGAATCTTCCAAGCGGGCGCATCTTCTGTACCCAATACTAAGAAGCTGCAGAGGACTGCTGCTGAAGATATTGCGCAGAACGCGTATTAATAACCTTCAGGTTGAAGGTAGAAATCGGTTCTAAAAAAAAGGGGCTTTTACAAGCCCCTGTTCTTAATCTTTCGGAGCTCTACCGGCTCTTTTACGTTCGTTTTCTGTAAGAAGCTTCTTACGCAAACGAATAGATAGAGGCGTTACCTCTACCAATTCATCGTCTTCAATAAATTCCAGCGCCTGCTCCAGCGTAAAGCGTATAGGTGGTGAAAGCGTAAGAGCTTCGTCGGTGCCGGCAGCACGAATATTATTAAGCTGCTTACCTTTTGTAGGGTTAACTGCCAAATCGTTAATACGTGAGTGCAAGCCAACAATCTGACCTTCATATATCTCTTCTGCATGACCCAAATATAAGCGGCCGCGATCCTGCAGGGTAAATAGCGCGTAGGCTAAGGTTTTACCCTTGACCATAGAAACCAATACGCCGTTGGCTCTTTTGGCCACTTCACCGGTTTTTACTGGACCGTAGTGATCAAAAATGCTGGTCATAATGCCGCCACCAGAAGTCAGAGTTAAAAACTGACCTCTAAAGCCAATAAGCCCACGCGAGGGAATCAAATATTCTAGCTTGGTGCGGCCTTTGCCGTCTGGTTCCATATTTTTCAGGTCGCCACGACGCAGACCCATTTCTTCCATTACTGAACCCTGATGCTGTTCTTCAATATCGATAACAACCATTTCATAGGGTTCGTGAATTTTGCCGCTTACTTCGCGCTGGATAACTTCTGGACGCGATACGCCCAACTCAAATCCTTCGCGACGCATGGTTTCGATAAGAACTGACAGATGCAGCTCGCCTCGACCAGAAACTTTGAACTTGTCTGGTGAGTCGCCCGGCTCAACACGCAGGGCAACATTGTGAATAAGTTCCTGTTCCAAGCGTTCTTTTACATTGCGCGAGGTAACATATTTTCCTTCGCGGCCACAAAAAGGTGAATCATTCACTTGGAACGTCATGCTTACCGTGGGTTCGTCCACCGACAACGGCGGAAGGGCTTCAATTGCCTCTGGCGAACATAGGGTATCCGAGATGCCCAAACCTTCGATGCCAGTAATACAAACAATATCGCCTGCGTTGGCGAGATCTGTGTCTATACGTTCCAAGCCGCGGTAACCCATGACCTGCAGCACTCGGGCTTTTCGCTCTTTGCCCTCGTGGTTAATAACTATAACTTGCTGATTGGGCTTTAAGCTGCCTCGAGTAATGCGGCCGATACCGATTACACCTACATAACTGCTGTAATCCAACGCAGAAATCTGCATCTGGAATTCGCCATCGACATCGACATCAGGCGGAGAAACTTTATCAACAATCATTTCCAGAAGAGGAGTCATGTCATCCGCAAGCTGGTCCGGTTCAATACCGGCGACGCCATTTAATGCCGATGCGTAAATTACCGGAAAATCCAACTGCTCGTCAGTCGCGCCAAGGCGATCAAATAGATCAAATACCTGGTCCATAACCCAATGCGGCCGCGCACCATCGCGGTCAACCTTGTTGACTACCAATATGGGATTCAGGCCCTGTTCGAACGCCTTTTGGGTTACAAATCGAGTTTGTGGCATGGGGCCGTCAACCGCATCAACCAAAAGCAATACGCAGTCCACCATGGATAGAACCCGCTCTACCTCACCACCAAAATCGGCGTGTCCCGGGGTATCTACAATGTTGATCCGATAGTCGTTCCAGCTGATAGAAGTGTTTTTCGCAAGAATAGTAATACCGCGCTCTTTCTCCTGATCGTTGGAATCCATCACCCGAACTTCGCCCTGGCTGCGGCGATCAAGGGTGCCGGACTGCTGAAGCAGTTTATCGACAAGAGTAGTTTTGCCGTGGTCAACGTGGGCCACGATGGCGATATTGCGCAGTTTGCTAATCATTGGATATTAATCTGTAAGGGCCGGGTTGCGACGGCGGGTAATAAAGGCGCGGCATTATATAGGCAACGGCTGCTTATGTCCGAATTCAATATATTCCTATTCTGGAAGCGAGGTTCCCATCGGGATTCTAGCTTAAAGTATGGATTTGTCAGCTACGCAAATGGTGCGAAAAATGCTGATTTAAACCACCATCACCCCATCCATTTCTACCTGCGATCCCAGTGGCAACGCCGATACCTGAACCGCTGCTCGGGCTGGGTAAGGCGCTTCAAAGTGTTCAGCCATTATTTGATTAACCAGGGCAAATTGGCCTAGGTCTGTTAGGTATACATTTAGCTTCACAATATCGTTAAGAGTGCCACCAGCTGCATCACAGACTGCTGTCAGGTTTTTGAACACCTGGGTAATTTGTGCGGCGGTATCATCGCCCACCAGTTCCATATTTTCCGGATCTAAGGGTATTTGTCCCGATAGATAGACGGTGGTATTTACCTTAACGGCTTGGGAATAGGTTCCTATAGCGGCAGGAGCTGAAGTAGTTGTAATGATGGCTTTGTTAGGCATCGGTATTGATCTCGTATGGTGTGTGAATAAAGAGTTGAATTATGGTCTAAATAAAGAGCTGAATCAGACGTTGCTACCGCGACGCACGTGTTTAACTGGGGGCATCAGGCGAATTTTACGCATGAGGTTTGCCAAATGTTTTCGGTCTTTCACTCGCAGGTGAAGTTTTAGTACGCTCAGGCTCGAGCCTCGCTCTTCAATGCCAATATGGTCAATACCAGCATCATAGGAAGTAATGCGAGAAGCCAATTCCGCAATAATGCCACGAAACATCTCAACTTCAATCCAGACTTCCACCTGAAACTCACCGGAAACCTCTGGTGCCCAAGCTACCCGAGTATAGCTTTCGGGATCTTTTCGGTAACCCACCACATTTTTGCAGCGGTCTAGATGAATAACCAAGCCTCTACCGGAACTAAAATGGCCGATAATGGGATCGCCTGGAATGGGTCGGCAGCAGCCTGCAAAGTTAATTACGTGGTCTTCTGAAGAATCGATCACTAAGGGTGAATGCAGCTGCGCCAGCTCGCTTTCCTGATCTTCATTTACCAGGTGTTTGGCTACTGAGGATGCCTGGCGATCCCCCAAACCAATTTGTTTGAGAATGTTGTCGAAGTCTTCGACTTCGTAATGTTTGATGGCGGCCTTGATGAGTTTTGCATCAACTTCGTCTAATGAAAGGGAGGCATTGGATAGCACCTTGTTAAGCAGTTGCCGACCAAGGCGCATGGACTCACCAATTTGGCGGTGTTTTAAGTCATGCCGTATTGCACTGCGCGCTTTTGCAGTGGTGACAAAATCAAGCCAATTTGGATGGGGTTGCGCGCGTTGAGCTGTCACCACCTCAACCATTTGCCCACTTTGCAATGTCTCAGAGAGTGCCGCAAGGCGATTATTTATTTTGCATCCAACACAACGGTTGCCGATATCAGTATGTACTGCATAGGCAAAGTCGATAGCAGTGGCGCCACTAGAAAGCGTGACAATTTTGCCTTTGGGTGTGAATACATAAATCTCGTCCGGGAATAGATCTGCCTTTACATGCTCGATAAATTCTAAGGGGTTGCCGGCCTGTTTTTGAATTTCCAGCAGGCCTTTTACCCAGTCGGTCGCGCGACTTGAAGAGAGTTGCCCGCTGCCTTGAGATTTGTAAAACCAGTGCGCTGCGATGCCAAAGTTGGCCATTTCATCCATTTCTTTGGTGCGTATCTGAATTTCGATGGGCACGCCGTGCATGCCGATTAAGCCCGTGTGCAGGGATTGGTAGCCGTTGGCTTTGGGTATGGCGATATAGTCGTTAAATTCGCTTGCTACGGGCTTGAATAGGTTATGGACCACACCGAGCACCCGGTAACACTCATCGACGGTTTCAACGACGATGCGAAAGGCGAATACATCCATAATTTCTTTAAAGGGAAGGTGCTTGTCCCTCATTTTTTTGTAGATGCTATACAGATGTTTTTCGCGTCCTATAACCTGAACGTCGAACTCTTCACGCTCTAATCTAATCTCAATGGCCTGTTGGATTTCCAGAACCAAGTCTCGGCGCCTGCCCCTCGAATTAATTAGGGCTGCTGCAAGGCGTTCCGCCCGCATAGGGTAATAGGCAACAAATCCGCGATCTTCAAACTCCAAACGCATATCGTTGATGCCCAGTCGTTGCGCGATAGGGGCATAAATTTCTAGGGTTTCTTTGGCGATACGTCGGCGCTTGGGAGGGTCGAGGGCATCTAGCGTGCGCATATTGTGCAAACGATCTGCTAGTTTGACCAGAATAACGCGAATGTCTTTCGACATTGCCAGAGTCATTTTCAGGAAGTTTTCTGCCTGTTGTTCTTCCAGAGTATCGCCACTGGATTCCATCTTGTTGAGCTTGCTGACACCGTCAACGAGGTTGGCAACAGCGGCACCAAACTTTCTGGTTAAACCGGTTTTAGTTGCAGGAGTGTCTTCAATTACGTCATGCAGAAGACAGGCCATCAGGCAGTGATGGTCCATATGCATATCAGCAAGAATATTTGTCGCGGCGAGAGGGTGTGTTACGTAGGGTTCGCCGCTTTTGCGGTATTGGCCTTCGTGGGCTTGTTCCGCAAAGGTATAAGCTCTGCGGACATCTTTGATTTGATCCTCTGTGAGGTAGGAGGTGAGCCGATCGCTAAGCTCATCAATACTGCTCAATTTGCCCTCCTATTGGAATACTACTCTGAGGGAGCTTTCTCAGTAGTAGCGTCCTCTGTTGGAGATTCCTTGGCAGTTGGTTCCTCAAGAATGGCACCAATGCCCATTGGAATTTCAGTTCCTTCTAGCAATACGCCTTCGGGTACGTCAGTGGCGAAGTTCTCGTCAAACAAAGTATCTTGGACTTCTTCTTTCAAAATAGATGCGTCAATTAGTCCCTGTTCAATTTCGCGCAGTGCAACTACTGTCGGCTTGTCATTTTCCCAAGGAACCAAGGGTTCGTGGGTACCAGCCAGTAATTGACGAGCGCGTTTGCTTGCTACTAGAACTAGCTCAAAACGGTTATCAACATTTTCTAAACAATCTTCTACAGTAATTCGTGCCATGTGTTACTCGGTATACCAGTTGTTGGGCCCGACGATATTCGTGTCGAGCACTTTAGAATACGGGAAAAAGGGCGGCGATTCTATCCAATCTAGCCGCCCTAGGAAAGCTTTAGAGCCGATTTTTGCTAATGTTGTCCGAATCTCTTGATATTTCGACTCCTAACGCAGCAACCAAAGGGGTTTATTGGCGCCTAGTAGCATTTTGGCTGTCAGACTACCCAATACAATTTCACGCAATCTGGTATGGCTATATGCTCCCATCAGGGTTAAATCTATTTGATTGTCGGCCTGATACTGGCAGAGCGCTTCGCTGGCTTTACCATTCAAAATTGCGGCGACGACCTGATGCCCGCATTGGGTAAGTTTGTCAGCGGCGTCTGCCTGTAATTTCTCGGCGTTGGCTTGGTCTTCTCCCACAGTAACAAGGTGCACTGGAATGCCTTTAAAAAGCGGACTCATGGCAAGCATATCTAAGGCCTTGCCCGAAGCCTCGCTGCCGTCATAGGCCAGCATAATTCGCTCTGGTGTTTTGAATTCGCTATTTACTACCAGAATGGGTGAATGCAATGAGCGTATGGTTGACTCTAGCTGCGCGCTAAGGTGTTTCTCTTCTGTAGGTTCACCACTAATGCCCAAAACAAGAACGCGAATCCCCGATTCTATATCCAGCAGTGATTCAGCCAGAGATCCGTGGCGATGAGTAAGAATAGGTTCGGCAATACCCTTGGACTGAACGCGCTCTTTTGCGGCGTTTAGCATTAGTTTGCCCTGCTGGAGGGAAAGCTTGCTTCGCTCTTCTTCAACTTGAGTGAGTTGTTCCATCAGCTGTTCTTGGCTACCGAGGCCAATAGCGCCAGATAAATCACCGACGGCGGTAGAGGGTCTAGTGATAGTGTGGAAAAGCTGAAGCGGATAATCCAGACGTTTGCTAATCCAGGCCGCATAGTCGCAAACAGCCTGGCTGTGAGCCGAGCCGTCGATTGCAGCTAGAACGGTTTTGTTTGTGATATCCATTAGTGAGCCCCCAAGATTTTGTCGATCTCTTCCGGTTTATCGTGCAAGCCAAAGCGATCGACAATGGTTTCGCTGGCCTGATTTAGTCCGATGATAGTAACTTTGGCGCCTTCTCTTCGAAATTTTATGACGGCTTTGTCTAGCGCGGACACGGCGGTTATATCCCAAAAGTGAGCCGCTGTTAAATCAATAACCAGGTTCTCAACAGCCTCTTTAAAATCAAAGGCCGCCAAAAACTTTTCAGAGGAGTTGAAAAATACCTGGCCGACAACTTTATAAATTCTGGTGTCGGTTGCTTCTTCGTAATCGGAATCCACATACATAAAGTGGCTTACTTTATTAGCAAAGAATAGCGCAGCCAATAACACGCCTGTGAATACTCCCAAGGCAAGGTTATGAGTCCAAACAACCACGATCACCGTGGTCAACATAACTAAGTTTGAAGAAAGCGGAAGTTGTTTCAGATTGCTAATGGAAGACCATTTGAAGGTACCAATGGATACCATGATCATCACTGATACTAAGGCGGCCATAGGAATTAGCGAGACCCAGTCTTTTAGGAATACCACCATAATCAGCAATACTACTCCCGCCGTCATAGTAGACAGCCTTCCGCGACCACCGGATTTAACATTGATTACCGATTGACCGATCATGGCGCAGCCCGCCATGCCGCCTATCAGGCCAGAACCAAAATTGGCGATGCCCTGAGCCTTACACTCGCGGTTCTTGTCGCTGGGTGTGTCGGTTAAATCGTCAACGATAGTGGCGGTCATAAGAGATTCCAGCAGGCCGACCATGGCGAGGGGAATGGAATAGGGAAGAATAATGTGCAGAGTTTCCAGATTGAATGGAACTTGCGGCCACAAAAATATGGGCAATGTGTCTGGTAATTCGCCTAAATCGCCAACCGTGCGGATATCCAGGTCCAGAAAAATGGCTATGCCCGTTAATACAAAAATAGTTACCAGGGGCGATGGGATTGTCTTATTGACGAGCGGGAACAAATAGATAATTGCCAAGCCACCGAGGGTCATGGCGTAAACCTGCCAGGGCGCGTTAGTTAATTCCGGCAACTGCGCCATAAAAATCAGTATGGCTAGAGCGTTTACAAAGCCCGTTACTACAGAGCTGGATACAAAGCGCATCAACTCTCCCAACTTTAGATAACCAGCAACTATTTGAATAAGCCCGGTAAGAAGGGTTGCCGCGAGCAAATACTCAAGCCCATGATCGCGAACCAGGGTAACCATTAGCAGCGCCATGGCTGCGGTGGCGGCAGAGATCATGCCGGTACGTCCACCAACAATGGCGGTTATGACCGCGATGCAGAAAGAAGCGTATAAACCTACTTTTGGGTCCACCCCGGCGATAATGGAAAAAGCGATTGCTTCGGGGATAAGTGCAAGGGCTACAACAAGACCGGCAAGAATATCGCCACGGGTATTGCCGAACCAATCTCGTCTTGTTGACGAAAGCAGCATGAGATTACCTCTTTGATATGCAAAGGGTTTTTCGAGGGGCCTTTGCGTGAACAGTTATTCGCAGGCCAATGCTATGAACAATCAGCTAGCCTGAAAGGGATATTGAAGAATCAGAGTTTTGATTTTCAGCACCATCAAATTACTTTAAAAGGGCTTTGAAAGTGCGACACCTAAATCGAAAGGCGCATGGTACGGATGGCACGCAATTAAGCAAGCCGAAAGCGGTTAAATTTTGATCAATTAAGACAGCAGTTCGCTTATGGTATCTGCCTGTGCCTCAGACTGTGGGCCAATGCTTAGGCGGTTGGAAAGTAAAATGGATTTAAGCTGATTCAGTGCAAGCTCAAAGTTGTCGTTGATAACCAAATAATCTGCCTCGCTGTAGTGAGACATTTCTTCTTTCGCTTCCGCCATCCTTGCGGCGATTACCTCGTCGGAATCTTGACCACGGTTGCGCAGCCTTTGTTCCAATACGCTTCGAGAGGGAGGTAAGATATAGACGCTGCATGCAGCCGGCATAAGCCTGCGGACTTGGGCAGCGCCTTGCCAGTCAATTTCCAGTATTACGTCTAGATTCTGTTTTAGCTGAGCCTTCATCCAGGCTTCAGAAGTTCCGTAGTAGTTGCCAAATACCTGAGCGTGCTCCAAGTACTCTGTACCGCTGAGCATCTCTGTGAAGCGTTCGGTTTTAATAAAGTGATAGTCAACACCTTCGGTTTCGCCCGGGCGGCGCTCTCGCGTGGTGTGAGAGACCGAAAGGGTGACGCCTTCGATCTGCTGTACTAGTTCACGAACCAGACTGGTTTTGCCAGCCCCACTGGGCGCTGAAACTATATAAAGTATTCCGCTCATAAATCTTTTGTTCTGATGATCTTGGTGTGATTAGTAGGCTTGAAGAATAGCATTCTGGGCGGAAACTGGCATCTCTATGGGACATCTAATTGGTCGTTGTTTCAATTTTTATGATTTACTGCTCAGATACTGGCTGTAACAATATTTGAGAGAGCTATTAATGCCTGTTATGCCCGACAAATCCTTTGAACCTGCTAATGCACTTATGCTGGGCATCCGTATGCTGATGCAGCTGACAATGTTGGTAGGTTTCTTTTGGGCGCTATCTCAAGGTCGTCTGGGACTTGCAGGCTTGGTGGTTCTGATAATGCTGGCGACACTCTCTCCAATTTGGCTGAGCCACTGGTTAGAAATTCACTTGCCGCCTGAGGCTGAGCTTCTAGCAATACTTTTTCTATACTCCAGCTTGTTTCTGGGTGAGTTTGGTGACTTTTACGAGAAGTTTTTCTGGTGGGACGCGCTTCTGCATACCAGTTCCGGTTTTTTGATGGGATTGTTTGCTTACATACTTATCTTTGTATTGAACCGATCGCCCCGTAGCAGCTTAAATTTAACTCCGCCATTTGTTGCCCTGTTCACCATGTCCTTTGCTATCGCTGCCGGTGGCGTGTGGGAAATATTTGAATACAGCTGCGACTACTTTTTTGGGCTTAATATGCAAAAAAGTGGTTTAGAAGACACCATGGGCGACATGATAGTTAACTTAATAGGCGCTTCTGTTTTTGGATTGATTGGCTACTTGCAGTTCAGATTAGACAAAGACTCTTTGATAGCCCCAATGATCGACAGATTTATGCGGGACAACCCGGATTTATTGAAATAGCTGATTATTCTATATTTTGGATTTGCTCTCTGATTTGTTCTATTAATACTTTCATTTCTACAGAAGTGTTGGTTTGACTGAGGCCCTGAGATTTTGATCCCAAAGTGTTGGCCTCGCGATTGAGCTCCTGCATTAAAAAATCCAGCTTTCGGCCTATGGCCTGATTGCCATTTACCAGCTCGTCTATTTGATCCAAATGCGAATTCAGGCGGTCAATTTCTTCTTCAACATCCATCTTTTGAGCTATAAGGATAAGTTCTTGCTCTAATCGTTCCTGATTGATTTCAATATCAGCATCGGCTAAACGGAGCCGAATTTTTTCTTCATAGCCTTTGCGAATTGCTGGAACAATGTCCACCAGGCCCGCAGTTAATTCCCGGATTTTTTTAGTGCGACCTAGAATTTCCTTACCTAATGCATCGCCTTCCCGTTGTCGCGACTGCCCAAGTAGGTCGAGACTGTCGGCAAGGGTTTTGACCACTAATTCGTGGAGCGCTTCGATATCAAGTTCTTGTGCCCCTATTACTCCGGGCAGGCGAAGAATATCCAATGGGTTGAGGGGCGTATCGCCACTCAGCATTGTGGAAAGCTCTTGGGCGGCGTCGATATAGGATTTTGCTACCTCTTTATCCAGCTGAATCTGTTCTGCAGAACCTGCGTTGTGTTTGATGCTTATATTGCATTCCACCTTACCGCGGGCCAATTCCTTGCGAATCTGTTCCCGAAGCTTATGTTCAACCGAACGCAAGCTGTCCGGCATGCGAAAACTAAGATCGAGAAACCGATGATTGACGGACTTTAATTCACAGACTACGTTTCCCCATTCGGCGCTGTGATCAACACGCGCAAATCCGGTCATACTTTTTGGCATTAATAGATCCTTTTTTCGAGATCGGCAGTATAGCCGATACTCTATAGCCGCTATAATCCCCGCTCACTTTGAAGGAAGCATTTCATGCAACGTCCCAGCGGCCGTCGGCCGGAACAATTACGCAGCGTTAAAATTACTCGAAACTTTACTCAGCACGCCGAAGGGTCTGTGTTGGTAGAAATGGGAAATACCAAGGTGATATGCACCGCTTCAATTGAAGAATCTATCCCGCGATTCCTGCGCGGGAAAGGTCAGGGCTGGGTTACCGCTGAATACGGTATGTTGCCGCGCTCCACCGGAGAGCGAATGCAGCGCGAAGCTGCTCGTGGAAAGCAGTCGGGGCGTACTCAAGAAATTCAGAGATTGATCGGTCGATCATTGCGAGCAGCAGTTGATATGAGCGCACTGGGCGAACGATCAATTGCTATTGATTGCGATGTTATTCAAGCCGATGGTGGCACTAGAACTGCTTCAATAACAGGTGCCTGTGTTGCACTAGCGGATGCATTAAATGGCCTGGTTGAAAAGAAAAAGCTGAAGGAAAGCCCTCTAAAGCACATGATTGCTGCGGTATCTGTGGGTATCTATCAGGGAGAGCCAGTTTTGGATCTAGACTATCCTGAAGACTCTAAAGCCGGCACCGATATGAATGTGGTGATGACAGAAAGTGGCGGTTTTATTGAGGTGCAGGGTACCGCAGAAGACGGCACCTACTCAGCTCAAGAATTACAAAGTATGCTAACGCTGGCCCAGCAGGGCATAAGTCAGTTAGTGCAAATCCAAAAAATGGCGCTTGCTCAAGATTAAGGAGCTCAAGATTAAAGAGTTCAAAAGCAGCGCTCAGAAATAGAGAGCTCAAAAATTATGAGTGAATTAGTCGAATATCAGCAGCGGTTTATAGAGTTATCTCGTCAGTACGAGGCGCTGAGTTTTGGCGAATTTGAATTGAAGTCCGGACGCCTAAGCCCCTATTTTTTTAATGCGGGCAAATTTAATTCCGGTGGCGCCTTGAGCGCACTGGGTGGCTGCTATGCCGACGCCATTGTCGCTTCAGGAATTGAATTCGATTTTATATTTGGGCCGGCTTATAAAGGAATTCCACTAGCGGCGGTTACCGCTGCAGCGCTATTCGAACGGCACGGCATAGATCTTCCCTATTGTTTTAATCGTAAAGAGGCAAAAAGCCACGGCGAAGGCGGCATGTTGGTTGGTGCCAAGCCCGAGGGGCGAGGTCTTATTGTTGATGATGTTATTACCGCCGGTACTGCTATTCGCGAAGCAATAGGTATATTGGACAATGCCGGCGCGGTAGCGGCGAGTGTAATGATAGGTTTGGACCGCAAGGAGCGGGCGCCGGATTCTGATCTTTCTGCCGTTATGAAGCTTGAGTCAGAGTCAGCCATTCAAGTGCTATCAATAGTAAGCTTGGATGATATTCGTGAATATCTGTCTGCCGATTCAGATATAGAATTACTAAACCGAATTGAGAGCTACCAAGCTCAGTACGGAGTATAGAAATGGCTAAATTAAAAATATTCCTTCTATTGGCGATTTGCATGGCCACATCTGCGAGTTGGGGTCAGGAGTTCTACCGATACAAAGATGCTGATGGTCAAACCGTAATGGATAGCATGATCCCCGCGCAGTATGTGAACGGCGGGTATGACGTGCTCAACTCGAGAGGGCAGCTAATTGAACGCGTTCCGCCAGTGCAAGAGGTTGATTCTTTGGAAGCTGCCCAGGCAAATCAAATTGCCGATCGAGCTCTATCCGATCAAGTGTTGTTAACAAGCTATTCGACCGTAGAAGAAATTGACGCCCATCGTCAAAGAAAGCTTTTGGCGATAGAGAGAGAAATGAGCATTATTGAAACGGATCAGCGCGTAGTTCAGATTGAGATAGATAAAGCTGAACTCGAGGTATCTGAATACGCTGCTGAAGAAGTGCCTCCAGAAGTATCCGGGCATTTGGCAGACCTAAATAGCACCATCCTAAAATTGGCGGATCAGCTAGCGCGTAGACAGGTAGATATGGTTGATATAGATGAAGAGGTTATCGGGAAAATGGATCGTTTCCGACAGCTTAAGGCTGAGATCCTAGTACGCTAATTCGAAATAGCGATTTGGACATGGCTGTCCATTGTTCTTCCCAATGTTCTGTTGGCATTTGCTCAAAACCACTGCGAACAAACTGCAGCAATTTACCGTTTATATAAAGAGTCATCATATTGACCGTAGCCTGCAGCCCAAAGGGTGTGCGCAGAGACTCCTGATGGTCAGCATCGCGCACAACCTGCCGTAGAATAGTTTCTAGCCGGGCAAATATTTGCACTACTCTCTGATGTAAGCGTCCGTCTTCACCCACAAGTGCGTCCCCAACCAAAACCCGACTGACTCCGGGGTTTGCTTCTGCAAAGGCGAGCACCAAATTTATTATGCGTGGGCAGCTCGTAAGGGCAGATGTCTCAGACTTTATGATGATATTGATGCGACTAAATAAAGACTCTTCAACGAAGTCGAGCAGTCCGTCATACATCTTTGCCTTGCTTGGAAAATGACGGTAGAGCGCTGCTTCGGAAACACCAACCTGACTCGCGAGATTGGCGGTGGTTATGCGTGCACCGTTTTCACTTTCAAGCATGGCGACAAGAGTCTCAAGAATTTCCTGACGCCGCTGACCCCGACGTCTGTGGGTCGAGGGCGTTGTCACTCTTGAGATCCTTCGCCGGTTGCAGCTTTATGGGTAATCAGGGTCCCGACACCTGCATCTGAGAATATCTCTAGAAGAACCGCGTGCAATACCCGGCCGTCGATAATATGTGCTGCTTGTACGCCTCCGGCAACTGCCTCCAAGGCACATTGCACCTTGGGCAGCATGCCTCCGCTAATAGTGCCGTCGGCTATTAATTCGTCGACTAGTTTGGTAGTCAGACCGGTTAGGGTCTTTCCGGACTGATCCTGAAGTCCTGCTACGTTAGTTAGCAAGATAAGCTTTTCGGCCTGAGTTACTTCAGCAACTTTACCCGCCACCAAATCTGCATTGATATTGTATGACTCTCCTTCTTGGCTAACGCCGATGGGCGCGATTACAGGAATAAAATCGCTGTGAATTAGAGTGTCGAGAACCCGCTTGTTTATCTGGTCTACTTCACCAACGTGACCTATATCTATAATTCCAGAGGCGTCCATCCCCGGAGTATTCCGAGTTACCTTGAGTTTTTTTGCCGTTATTAGTCGGCCGTCTTTACCAGTAACGCCGATAGCTGAGCCGCCGGCGCGATGTATCAAATCAACTATTTCTTTATTAACTGTGCCGCCCAAAACCATTTCGACCACATCCATGGTCCTTTTGTCGGTTACACGCATGCCTTCAACAAAGCTAGTTTCTATATTTAGGGCCTTTAAAAGTTCGCCGATTTGAGGCCCGCCGCCGTGCACCACTATCGGATTTAACCCAACCAGTTTTAGCATAACGATATCGCGAGCAAAACTAGATTTAAGCTCGTCATCTACCATGGCGTTGCCGCCAAATTTAACGACCACTGTTTTACCAGTGAACTTTTGGATATAGGGCAAGGCTTCAGTGAGAACTGAGGCAAAGTGGTGGGCTTTCTCTACGCTAAAAGACATAATTTCCTAAAATGGTAAGTTTAGTTCTGGGGATGTTTTCTCAAACTGCTGTCGTACAGCATCTTGGACTTCGGACAGAGCTTGTTCGGTTTCACCTTCAAATCGCACTGAGAGTTTCGGGCCGGTATTGCTGACTCGAATTAACCCCCAAGCGTTTGGGAATTCAATACGCAGGCCATCTATGTCAACGATTCTGGCGCCGGAAAAGTCGGCATTCTGCCGAAACTTTTCGAATACTTCCGCTTTTTGTTCATCGCTAACTTCAATTTCCAGCTCTTCTGTCGCTGGTAGACTAGGGAAATCACTTAGTATTTGGTTTAGGGGGATATTGTGAAGTCGCATTATTTCAGCAACACGGCAAGCGGCGTAAATTCCATCATCTACCGCCTGCCATCTGTCACCGAAAAAATAGTGGCTGCTGTATTCTCCACCCAAAAGAGCGCCGTTTTGCTTTACTCGGTTCTGTATAAATGTGCGCCCGGACTTCTCCATAATAGCTTTCCCGCTATTCTGAGCGACGGTTGCAGCAAGGCTGCGCGAAGCTTTTACATCAAATACTATGCTCGCTCCAGGGTGCTTCAGTAGAAGCTCACGTGCAAACAGCTGAAAAAGCTGATCTGGAGTAACTATGCTGCCGAGGTTGTCTACAATAACTACGCGGTCGCCATCTCCGTCCAGGGCTATTCCAAAATGAGCACCATTTTCTACGACAGTGCTGCAGAGCTTAGTTAGGTTTTCCGGCTGACTGGGATCGGGTCCGTGGTTTGGGAAATTGCCATCCACCTCACAAAATAGTGCATCAACAGAGCAGCCGAGTTGTTCAAAGGTTCGAATGCAAAGTGGTCCGGCAATGCCATTGGCGCCATCAATGACTACCCTGTATCCGGTCAGGTTACTGATGTCCGAGATCAGAAACTTTATATACTCTGGGCTAACGTCCAGGTTTTCCTGTCTTCCCGTAGCAGGTTCGAACTCATTGAGCACCATGCGCTCTCTGAGATCTTTTAGGTCACTGCCACAGAAAGCATCGCCAGCAAGTATTATCTTGAAACCGTTATATTCCTTGGGGTTGTGACTTGCGGTGATCATGATGCCGGTATTGTTTTCGGGATGGGTCGATAAATACTGGCTAAGCAGGGGCGTAGGGCCAGCGCCCAAGTCAGAAACCTTGCAACCGGACTCCACTAAACCGCGCTTAAGAGCCTTGCTAAGAGCAGGGCTGGTTAGGCGCCCGTCACGACATATATTAATACGGTTTTGACCCTTTTCTTTGGCCAGTTTCGCAAAGGCTCGGCCGAGTTGTATGGCAAATTGCGGCGTAATTTCGGTTTCGGCGATACCGCGAATATCATTTGCACGAAATACTTTATCAGGAAGAGCGTGCACTCCCAGAGGCACAAACTCTTCCTCATCTTCATCGGGCTCGTCTTCAATTGCCTCTTCGCTTTGGTACTCTTTGTTTTCCTCGGCAGGCTCATCTTCGGCCTTTCGCTTAGCTGCCTTCTCAGGTTCTTGTTTGGCTCCAGCAACATCGCTCGTCCAGGTTTGAGTAGCCTCTGGATTGTAGGCTTTGCGTTTGGGGGGCTCATTTACAACCCTTGCAGCCTCCAAAGCAGATCGCTTTCGCATTTCCTGCAACAGCAGTATTAGTCCAATTATTAGCGTAAGCGCGGATATGCCAGCAAAAATATAGGCGTTTAGAAGTCGCGCATAGGAATCTTGCTCATAGGTATCGAGAAAGGTATGCGAGGATTGATATTGCAAAACCCAGGTATCGATTATTGGGTTTCTGCTAATCACCGCCCCTCTGGGCGCTGACCCCAAGCGGTATAAATCTAGTTGATCAACAACGCCTCCGCCCTGGTCGATCTCAACAAAACCATCAAACCCTATGCTGTCTACAATCCGGTCTCTCAACCCTTCCGGTTGTACTCTAGCCAAAGCAGCCCATCCGGTTTGCGAAAGGGGTACTGCAAGAACAAACTCATAGCTGTCGCCACGTATCTCTGCAGTCGGGCCAACAGCGTTACCTAGAGATACTAAAAATACCGCATCGCTTTTAAAGTCTCGATTTTCGAAATAGAACTGTCGCGTCAAAGGATCGAGACTAATTACATAAACGTCTCCCCAAGGCTGCGGCGCATGCGCGATATCTGTGCTTAGTTCCCGAAATTGAAGTGCCGTAAGCTGGCTGAAGGGCAGCGGTAGCTGGGACAGGATTTCTTCACCTACGGCAGCTACTTCAGAGCGAATATCGCCAATATAATTATTGACTGCCTCAGTTACCTGGTCGGCATTGGCAGTGGCTTGTTGTTGAACGAGGGCGGCATTAAGCGTTAGGGAATTGGTATAGCCCAACCACCAAAACAAGGCCAATCCGCCAAATAGAATTGGAGACAGAGTAAGCAATATTGGGACTAATTTACCTTTGATATCCATCTCTAGTACCGTCTATATGTCGCCAATGGTAGCAAGGATTCACTCACCTTTATATCCACTGAGCGCAATCATCTTGGTTTTGGAGGCTTAGATTTTCTGCACTATAAATTCGACGATCTTTGCGGCAATTAGTCTCTTTGGTGATTGCGCTATATCTTGCTGTTCATCTTTGGTCAAAAGAGATACCGCGTTCTCGTCGCTTTGAAATCCGATCCCGGGAATTGAGATATCGTTGGCAACTATTAAATCGAGGTTCTTTGCATCTAGCTTTGATTTGGCATTCTGCAGTAAATTTTCTGATTCGGCGGCGAAGCCCACAAGGTACGGGTGTGATTTTAAGTTGGACACTTCAGCCAAAATATCTGGGTTTTTGACCAAATTAATTTGCAATGCTGTCTCTGTCTTTTTGATTTTTTGCGACGAGGGAGTTTCTGCCCGATAGTCGGATACCGCGGCGGCGGCGATAAATATATCTGCGCCTTCGATTGCAGCCATAGTCTGCTCGTACATTTGGCGGGTACTTTCGACATCTATGCGTTGCACTCCATGCGGGCTAGCTAGTCCCACTGGACCGCTAATAAGAATGGTATTGGCCCCGGCTTTTGCGCACTCCATTGCTAAGGCATAGCCCATTTTTCCGGAGCTGTAGTTGCTCAAATAGCGCACGGGATCTATTGTTTCGCGGGTTGGGCCGGCCGTAATAACTACTTTTTTGCCGCTCAAGCTCTTCGAATTAGCGCTGTTCCATAATGCGGCAATAATATCCTGGGGCTCGCTCATTCGTCCAAGGCCAACATCTCCACAGGCTTGATCTCCGCTATCGGGACCAATTATTTGAATACCGCGCTGCTCAACAATGGTTAGATTTGATTGGGTGGCCGTGTTGGACCACATTCGTTGATTCATTGACGGAGCAATGGCTATTGGTGCCTTAGTAGCTAGACACAGGGTGCTGAGCAAATCATCTGCGCGCCCCGCGGCCAAGCGTGCAATAAAGTTTGCTGTGGCAGGTGCTATAACCACCTGATCTGCCCAGCGAGCCAATTCAATATGCCCCATACCTGCTTCAGCATCTGAATCGAGTAGTTCCGTATGCACAGGGTTTCCAGAAAGTGCCTGAAAGGTGAGGGGTGTAACAAATGCTTCTGCCCCCGAACTGAGTACCACTCTTACTTGGGCTCCTTTGTCCATAAGGCGGCGAACCAGCTCACAGCTTTTATAGGCTGCGATACCGCCAGTCACACCGACTAGTATTTTTGGAATTGAGGATTCGGACATTTATACAGCGAGTTAGATTAGAAAAATGGAGCGTATATGTTACCCCAAGACTAGTGGATAATGTCCTAACCATTACTTTCAAGGAAGAAATCTATGGGCATTCAAGATTGGCCGAAATCTGATCGGCCACGAGAAAAACTAATCCAACGTGGTCCCGAAAGCCTCTCAGACGCTGAGTTGCTGGCGATCTTTTTGCGTACTGGTGTGCAGGGTAAAAGTGCTGTTGACCTGGCGCGCGAACTACAAGAGCAACATGGTTCTATCAGTGCGCTACTTCAAGCAGACTGCGCTACATTTACCAGTTCCCGGGGGTTGGGTGAGGCCAAGTATGCTCAGCTTCAGGCGGTATTGGAGCTAACCCGAAGACACTTGCTTGAATCTCACGAGCGGGGTGATGAAATTACCAGCCCCAGAGCTATCCGCAGTTTTTTGCAGCTGCAACTAAAAAACCAAGAAAGGGAAATTTTTTACGGGGTATTTTTAGATAATCGCCACCGTGTATTGCACTCAGAAGCACTTTTTTTGGGAACTATCAGCAGCGCAACCGTGCATATTCGCGAAATTGTGAAGGTAGCGCTTAGTTGCAATGCAGCAGCGGTAATAGTGGCCCATAACCATCCTTCTGGTGTGGCGGAACCTAGCTCTGCTGATTTGCGAATAACCAAGCGAATTAGCGAGGCCTTGGCTTTAGTAGAGGTGCGATTACTTGATCATTTTGTGGTAGCAGATAACAAGGTGGAATCCTTTGCTGAACGGGGATTGCTTTAATAGTGATTTTCCGTTGCTTTGGCGCTTGGCATCTGGAATAATCGCGCCCCTATTTTTGGCCTAGAGCCAAATCAACTAAGGAAAAGAGGTTTCCAATGTCTAGAGTATGCCAAGTGACCGGCAAGCGCCCAATAACCGGGAATAACGTGTCACACGCTAAAAACCGTACTCGGCGCCGTTTTTTGCCAAACCTACAAAACAGAAGGTTTTGGGTTGAAACGGAAAACAAATTTGTGCGTCTGCGCGTTTCAACTAAGGGTCAGCGAATCATTGATAAGCTGGGCATTGAAAGCGTGTTGGCTGATATTCGCGCTCGTGGCGAAAAGGTTTAAGAGGAATAAAAAATGCGTGAGAAGATTCGATTGAACTCATCTGCTGGTACTGGGCATTTCTACACTACCACTAAGAACAAAAGAAGCATGCCTGGCAAAATGGAGATCACTAAGTTTGATCCCGTTGCTCGTAAGCACGTTCTCTATAAAGAAGCCAAGATCAAGTAAATAGCTAATCTTGTAAGTCTATATAGATTGAAAAAGCCCGGCATTGACCGGGCTTTTTTGTGTCTGATACAAATATTGGGGCAGAATTAGGTTGTTCGATTTAGAAGAAGATGGCCGAACTGATCCATTTTTGCCATCCATTCATCCGCTATCCAACTTGTTGAAGAGGCTTCGCATATTAGAGCTGGGCCAAGAATTTCTTGCCCATTCACCAGATCTTCTCGTCTATACACTAATCCGTTTTCCATCTCCAAAGGACTAACTATTCCATTATTGGTTGCGCCGGAAAGCTCTAGCGGTTTATTTGTTGCCATTAGATGGGCACGTAAATTCACCAATTCCATATCTCGGTTCAGCCTATAACCAAAGTTGGACTCATGTGCGCAGTGAAAGGCAGCTTCTAATGAGACGTAAGTTGAATCCTCGGATAAGGGTATTTCTAACGTAAATGTCTGTCCCAGATAACGGCAGTCCAAACTAAACTTCTGTGTAATCTGATCATTGATATAACCTTCTTGCTTTAGTTCAGTTCGACCTTGCGTAGCTAGTTTTTCCGCCCTAGAGAAGACAGTACTCAGATTTTCTTTATGGTTATCTAAAATTACCGTTGAAAGTTCCCTTTTGCCTGGAGCTTGAAGCATGCCCAAAGCGGACAGTATTCCAGAATTGGCGGGAATTATGGCCTGGCGCATTTCCAGTTTTTCAGCCAATGCGCAAACGTGAAGCCCGCCCGCGCCACCAAAGCTGCACAATCGATAGGCTGCAGGGTCTTCTCCGCGTTGTTCCGAAATTTGTCTAAGGGCTCTGGCCATATGCTCATTTGCCAGCTCCAAAATACCTAAGGCCATTTCTTCGGTTTGCATTCCTGCTTTTTTAGCGAGAGCGCCGATGGTTTTTTCAGAGGCATCTCGGTCAAGTTCTATATTGCCACCCGCAAAATTACTGGATTTCAGGTTTCCCAAGAGCATGTGCGCATCGGTAACTGTGGCTTGAGCTCCACCTAAACCGTAGCAGGCAGGGCCGGGCTTGGCGCCGGCTGATTTTGGTCCAACGTGCAGCATTCCGGCATCATCCAAATAAGCGATAGAGCCGCCACCTGCGCCGATGGTATGCATATCCACCATAGGAACTGACACGGGGTAGCGCCCAATCTTGCCTTCTCTTGTTAATCGAATGCCCTGCTTTATTAGGGCAACATCTGTTGAGGTTCCACCCATATCGAAGGTAAGTAGTCCGGGTGCGCTAATTTGATCTTTAATTGCTGAGGCGGCTGCGAGTCCACCGGCAGGTCCAGAAAGAAGTAAATTTACAGATTTCCGAGAGGCCTGAACGCAGCTAATGGTGCCTCCGGAAGATTGCATCACGGAAAGGTTCTGTTCGGGGATCTGATGAGCCAGTCGAGTTAGATAGCTTTCCATCAAGGGGCCGAGGCTAGCGTTTAACCAGGTGGCGATACCGCGTTCATACTCTCCGGTTTCCGGCAGTACATCGGAAGAAATGCTGACAAAGTAGTCTTCTTTGAGTTTCGCCTCTATAGCTTTTTCATGAGCCGGGGCTAGGTAGGAAAATAGCATGCAGACAGCGATGGATTCTGGCGCCAGTTTTTTAATGCGGGGAAGCAGCTGGTCCAATTCTTCGGAGTCAAGAGGTTCGATTTGATTTCCTTGGCTATCAAGGCGACCAGACACTCCGAAACAAAGTTCAGAGTCTATTGGTGGGTTTCTTTTTTGAGGCCGTAAATCGTAGATATTTTCGCGATTTTGACGGCCTATAGTAAGAATATCTTCAAGGCCGGAGTTGGTTATAAAAAGAGTTTTGGCTCCCTTGCCCTCTAATACGGCATTAGTAGCTACGGTACTTCCATGGATCACCAGCAGCTTGCCTTGCTTACAGGCATTGGCCAATCCCATTTCTTCAATTCCTTGCAGAATTGCTTTCTCGGGGCCTTCCGGCGTTGAAAGTACTTTGTGGGTACGAAGCTGGCCTTCGGAATAGAGAGCAAAGTCAGTAAAAGTTCCACCGGTATCAACGCCTAGACGAGGCAGTGCGGCAGAGCCTGAAAGTGGATCAGCTTCGGGCATCAGGAATGAGGATGTTTGAAATGGAAGGGCTGAGAGTAGGCTCAGCCCAGCAACTAATCGCCGTATGTAACCAGGGAAACAGCAAAATTAGGATCGGTGCCAACCGCTTCGGTCGCTTGGTCGGTAATGCCAATATAAATATTGGCAGTCGCTAGCTCGTGAGCTCGCACTGTGACCGATGCCTGAGGGTTTTCAGCAAGTATTCGTTCAACGTTTGCACGTACTGAGCGTACATCGATACGCCGGCCGTCGAGCCAAATCTCGTCTGTTTCAGTAACGATAAAAGTAGCGTTCTTACTGGTAGAGTCCGGTGGTACATCTGACTCTGGTGGTCGATTTACCCGGAATCCATCTTCCTGAACAAAGGAAGCCGTAACGATAAAGAAGATCAACATGATAAAGACCACGTCGAGCATGGGTGTTAAATCAATTTCTGTTTCTTCTTGTGATTCTTTTTTCTTGAATAGACGAGCCATTCTACTTCTACTCCCCCTAAGGATTTGGGCCTTTGCAGTTCAGCAAATTATTACCGAAATGCCACTGAATTTCAGCCCGCTAAGTTACCATGGAGCGTTTTAAAATGCACTCCCTATGTCATTTAAGGTTTTCCCTTTATGCCAGAACTACCAGAAGTTGAGACCACAAGAGCCGGGCTAAGTGGACACCTATTGGGTCGACGCGTCAAATTGTTGAGTATTAGACAGAGATCTCTTCGGTGGCCCATTCCTGAAGAAATGCCGATGCACTTCGAAGGCCAAGCAATTACTGATCTGGCCCGTCGAGGCAAATATCTTTTGTTGAGCACAATGCAGGGAACTGCCCTGATTCACCTGGGAATGTCAGGTAGCCTGCGTATCTGCCAAAAAGATGAGGAGCTCAAAAAGCACGATCATTGGGATATGCTTTTAGATAACAACACTTTCTTACGCTATCGGGATCCTCGCCGCTTTGGTGCATTTCTATGGGCCGGTTTGGATCCACATTCTCATAAGCTCCTGAATAAGCTAGGGCCAGAACCTTTGCAGCGCGAATTTACAGCGAAGCTTTTGTATCAGAGATCGCGAGGTCGCACTCAGGCGGTAAAAAATTTCCTAATGGATTCAAATACGGTTGTTGGCGTTGGCAATATCTACGCAAGCGAATCCCTACATCGGGCCGGAATTCATCCCAATCGCGCAGCTGGAAAAGTATCTCTACCCCGATATCAGGCATTGGTATCTCAGGTTAAAGATGTGCTCGGCGAGGCCATAGAAAGCGGCGGATCAACCTTGCGCGACTACGTTAATGGAAGTGGGTCTCCGGGGTATTTTCAGCAAAAGCTATTGGTTTATGGGCGCACCGGGGAAGAATGTGCTGCTTGTTCTAACTCCATCAGGCAGATAAAGATTGGACAGCGGTCTAGTTTTTATTGTCCTCACTGCCAGAAATAGAGAACTGGGAGGATCAAAACATTCCGCAGATCCGAAGAATTTTATCGCTGAAACTTTTTACTCATTATTTCCCAGACATGCTCTGGAACAAAGGGTGAAACATCGCCGCCGAGAGAGCCAACTTCTTTAACGAGCGAAGAAGAAATATAGGAAAAACGCTCGGACGGAGTTAGGAATATGGTTTCTAACTGATCAGATAAGGCACGGTTCATATTGGCAAGCTGAAATTCGTATTCGAAATCAGATACTGCTCGCAGTCCTCGCAATACCGCCACAGCATCAAGGTCTGATGCAAGGTCAACTAGTAGTCGGTCGAACCCAATAACTTCTATGTTATCCAAATGAGCCAGAGCAGTTTTGGTCATATCCACGCGTTCGTCGAGGGAAAACATTGGATTTTTTCGAGTGCTGGAGGCAATGGCAATAACCACTTTGTCGAAAAGTTTGCTGGCGCGTTCCACAAGGTCAATATGCCCATTTGTTACTGGGTCAAAAGTGCCTGGGTAGATAACTTTTTTCAAAGGGGTTCCTCTCTCAAATTCCTAGGGATGCCGCGAAGTTTATTGGACTAACTTTAGACAGCCTAATACGGGCGGATACTACTGTATTTGGCTGTAGCCGACAATTTCAGTAGCTATGAAAGCCTATTCTTTCTCTACTTGGTAAAGATAGCAGGAAGCTTCACCGCTACTTTTTTCGCGGTAAATTGACCAGTTTTCTGGCACTAAAGGAGCGGGATCTCTGCGGTTTTGTTCTAGATACACTAAAGAGTGACTAGATAAAAGTGAGCCTGAATCGAGTGCGGCAATGGATTTGTTCATCAGGGATGCAGAAAATGGAGGGTCGAGAAACACCAAATCAAACTGGTCGGACTCTGGAAGCTGACCCGCATTAAAATAGGCTAGTGCATCTTGGCACTGAATTGAAGCATTTGCTTCTGCATCCAGAAGGCTAATACATTCTTTTAGGTTGGCGACGGCCCCGGATGAATTGTCCAGCAACAGAGCGTATGAAGCTCCTCTAGAAAGCGCTTCGAAGCCTAAGGCTCCTGAGCCGGCAAAGGCATCGAGTACCCGAGCGCCATCCAGGTATGGTGACAGCCAATTGAATAGTGTTTCTCGTTGCCGATCTCCAGTTGGGCGCAATCCGGGAAGGTCGGGAACCGGGAGTTTTCGACCGCGCCATTGGCCGCCGATAATGCGAATTTGGTGTTTTGCGCCGCCTGTTTTTTTTCGATTCATATCAGCAGGATTTTGAGTGTAATTCTGAAAAATATTTGGGCTTGGTTAGTGTAGGATATCCCATTGTTTTGTATCCCACTAAATTCATCAATGAGGCCCTTTTTTGTTCGGTAAATTGTTCAAAGGAAAAGAGGCTGCTTCCGAGCAGGAGCAGAATTCTGCAAATAACCCTGAGGCCCTGAAAAAGAACTCATGGGGCTCTGGGCTGCAACGCACTAATCGGGGTTTGGGGCAAAAACTAAGAAGCTTATTATCCGGTAAAAAGGATCTGGATGAGGAGTTGCGAGACGAGTTGGAAATGGTGCTTATTGGCGCCGATGTTGGCGTTGAGACTACCGCTTACCTATTGGACGCATTAGATCAGGCAATGCGCCAGTCCGACAAAGACCTGCCAGCTGCGGAGGTATTGGCGGAGCTCCTGGTGCAATTGTTATCAACCGTTGCTGTGCCTATGCGGGTTCCGACACAGGATAGACCCTTCGTAATCATGGTTGTTGGTGTAAATGGCGTCGGAAAAACAACTAGCATTGGCAAAATTGCGCACCGACTAAATGCTGAAGGAAAATCCGTTATATTGGCCGCGGGAGATACCTTTCGCGCTGCCGCTATCGACCAGCTGCAAGTTTGGGGAGACAGGAATGATATCCCTGTAATCTCCCAACAGCCTGGCAGCGACAGCGCATCGGTAATTTACGATGCGCTGCAGTCGGCAAAGAATCGCGATGCTGATGTGCTAATTGCCGACACCGCAGGTCGTTTACACAACAAGGGCCATTTAATGGCTGAACTTGAAAAGGTTGTGCGCGTAATGCAAAAACTTGATGAAAATGCACCGCAAGAAATATTGCTAGTCCTTGACGCTTCCACCGGACAAAATGCTTTGAATCAAGCTAGAGAATTTTCCAAAGTAGCGCCACTGACAGGATTAATAATCACCAAATTAGACGGAACTGCCCGTGGTGGAATTGTTCTAGCGCTTGCACACCAAATGGCATTGCCGGTTAGGTTTATTGGACTTGGCGAAGGCATAGAAGATTTACAACCTTTTGATGCAGCATCTTTTGTTGAGGGTTTACTTGTCGAAAATCAAGAAACTGCTACGAGGTCATAGAAGGTGATTCGTTTTGACAACGTTAGCAAAAGTTATCCCGGCGGCCATGAGGCGCTTCGTCGCGTTAGCTTTGAATTACCGCGCGGAGAAATGACCTTTCTCACTGGGCATTCCGGTGCGGGTAAAAGTACTTTACTGAAATTAATTATGGCCATGGAAAAAAGTAGTCGCGGCCAAATATTCTACGATGGAAAAAATTTGGACCGTCTCGGACGGCGAGGCATTCCCTATCATAGACGCCGTATTGGCGTAGTTTTTCAAAATCACTCTCTGCTGTTTGATCGCAGTGTATTTGAAAATGTGGCACTGCCATTAAATATAGCTGGCGCAGATTCAAGAGAGACGGCTCGGCGCGTACGAGCGGCACTGGACAAAGTAGGATTGCTCGATAAGGAGACGCTAAATCCTATTGTGCTCTCCGGTGGCGAACAACAACGAGTAGGTATTGCCCGGGCGGTGGTACATAAGCCCGATCTATTGCTAGCTGATGAGCCCACTGGAAATCTGGACCCTGACCTCTCTGCGGAAATCATGAAACTATTTCGCGAGTTCAACTCGGTAGGAGTGAGTATTATGGTGGCGACCCATGATATTTCTCTGGTTAGAGATTTTGGGCTGCGACAGATCGTACTGAGCAATGGACGGATTATTCAGGGTGCATTTCCTGCGGAGAGTTCTAGATGAACCGTCGCACCTCTGGAAAACCCCGTTTTGAATGGCTAGCTGATTATTCTCCTAAAAGATTAATTCCCTGGGGAAGAAATCATTTCTTGGTTGCCCGTTCCAGTTGGAAAAGACTTATCGAAGAACCGCTGCAGACGGCGCTTACGGTGGGAGTTATAGCAATTGCCTTGGCCTTGCCAACTTTACTGTTTCAGTTGGCGGCTATGGGTGGATCTGCTTTAGGGCAGATGAACAATACCTCGGATATCAACCTCTATTTTGAGCTCGGCACAGAAAACCAATCAATCCAAGTATTTGTAGACAGGTGGCAAGGTGATAGCCGTATTAAAACCACCCAGCTTATTACCCCCGAGCAGGGCCTCGCGGATTTTGAAACCTATTCCGGCTTAGGATCTATCCTTTCAAGCTTTGATGAGAACCCATTGCCAGCAGTGGTTCGAATTACTCCCGCGGATCGCCTTGCAGGGAGGGCGGCTGAATTAAGGTTATTACTTCAAGCCTTGGAGGCGTCGCAGTTTGTTGAGTCAGCGGTTCTTGATTTTGCTTGGCTTGACCGTCTGAACGCTATTGTGGAATTTGTTGATCGGTTATCAATAGCAGTGGGTGCGCTATTGGTTCTGGGGATATTACTGATATTGGGCAATACCATCCGGCTAACAATAGAAAATCGGCGCCACGAAATTGTTGTGATTAAACTTGTTGGAGGAACCGACAGGTTTGTTCAACGACCATTGCTCTATGCGGGATTTTGGTACGGATTATTAGGTGGTGCTGTCGCGGTTGTATTGGTAGCCATTGTTGGTGCGCTCTTGTCCTTTCCACTGCAACGAATTCTGCTTTCCTATCAAAGCTCAGTGCAGAATATGCCGGGATTATCCTTCTCGGTATTTGTAAATCTACTTGTTCTGGGAGCTCTGCTGGGCTGCGCAGGCGCCTGGCTGTCAGTACTACAACACTTACGTAGCGTTGAACCTCGCTAATCTGGTATTCGTGTAAATACCATTAACCTGTCTACCGGCATAAACCCCAATTTATCCGCCATCGCGAGCGATGCCCTATTTGAATCAACCGCTGCCCATACGGGCTCACGGTTTTGTTTTTCCATTTGGTTAATTGCGTAGACCACTGATCGAGTCGCATGACCCTGTCGGCGATATGCCGGCAATGTATCAATAGAAATATCCCAGTACTTTTCACTTATGGAGCCCGCATAGCAAAAGGCGATAGGCTTGTTTTCCGTAGTTGCGCAATAAATTTCGGTGCCAGAGTTTTGTTCTTCCTCTAACTCCTCGAAAAGAAGTTGAGGTAAATCACTAATTTCCGCTAGCTCTCCTACCTTTATGGTTCTTTGATAAGAGGTTTCGAGTTCAGGCATAGGAATATCCTTGTTGCGCAAATAAATTGTCGCTCCCTCTTTAGACCAGCCCTCAAAAGCACTAGTGCAGTGCTCTGCATTTTCTATTGGGCAAATAATCTCGTCAGCCAATTCCGATATCTGAAAAAGCAGGTCCGCATCCGGTTTTCCTATGAGCACCCCAAGTCCAATATCTTCTTGAAATAGTACGCCTTTATATGGCGCGCCGCTGGCCTCTGGGTCGGCTTGGAAATCAAGCACTAGCCCGCGGCCATTAAGTAACATGCTTCGCGCTTCGATCCACCGAGGAGTATCCGGTAAGCACTGCAAAACGCTTTGGTGAATAGATTGCATTTTAGTACGAGGGTGGCTGTTTTGGATCAGGGTGTTCAATTTTGCCTAGTCTTAGAGTTGAAATACAATTTAACTCTATATCAAAATTAATTGATATAGGTGCTCAAGTCGGCTAGGCTGCACCTCTGATGAATCAAGTAGCTGAAATTTCGGATAATAAAGCGGGGCTTCCAGAGGTATTTAAGGCTTTAGGAGACCCTCTGCGTTTCAGTATTGTCAGATTAATGCAGCAGGACTCTTTTGGCGTACTTGAGCTATGTGAACTGTTTGAAGTGCGACAGCCAGCTATGAGTCATCACCTTAAACTGATGGTTGAAGCCGGGCTATTATGTAGTCGGCGCGAAGGTAACTCTTTGTTTTATAGGAGAATACTTCCAGATCAAAGTGAAAGTTCCAGTGCGTTAAAATCGCTTTTTACGCTTATCGATGCAGTGGAAATTGCGCCCAATTCGTTGGCTGGATTAGAGAAATTACGAAAAGATAGAACCCAGCAGTCTTTGGCATTTTTTCAGAAAAACTCTGGACGCTTTCGAGACCAGCAAGACCTTATCGCCGGTTACGGTGAATATGGCATGGCGATAGAAGAGGCAGTGAGATCATTGCCTATTGAGTCAAATCTTTGGGTAGAAGTTGGTTCCGGTGAAGGCGAGCTATTAGCGGCGCTTCACCGAGAGTTTGAGCAAGTAAATGCTTTGGATATATCTGTCGATCTATTAGCGCGGGCAAAAGCCCAGGTGGGCGAAGCAGAAAATATCGACTTTGTGATGTCGGAATTAACCGCAGAGTCATACCCGGCGCAAGCCGATTTGGTTAGCTGCAATATGGTTTTGCATCATGTGGCATCGCCAGCAGATTTGATTTCTGCGATGGCTATAACGCTAAAGCCAAATGGCTTTCTATTACTTTCAGATCTGTGCAGTCACGATCAGGAATGGGCCAGAGAGTCTTGCGGAGATATATGGCTCGGGTTTGATCGAGAAGAATTATTTGAGCTGGCAGAGAATGCCGGTTTAAGAATACATAGTGAACAGTACTTAGCACTGCGCAACGGTTTCCGTGTGCAGATTTTGATATTTGAAAAAGTAAATGGAGAGTAGTTGAGATGTCGATGAATAATGTATTTACCTCTGAATCGGTGTCAGAAGGGCATCCAGACAAGATGGCAGATCAGATTTCTGACGCCGTTCTAGATGCCATATTGACAGATGACCCCACGGCAAAAGTGGCCGTGGAAACCATGGTTAAAACCGGTATGGCAATTATTGCGGGCGAAGTGGCCACAGACACCTACGTCGACCTAGAAGAGGTTGTGCGAGGCGTCATATTAGATATTGGTTACGACAGCTCTGATGTCGGCTTTGATGGTGCTAGTTGCGCCATTTTGAATGCCATTGGTAAGCAATCAGGCGATATTGCTCTGGGTGTCGAAGAGACTAACGACAAAGAATTGGGTGCCGGCGATCAGGGCATGATGTTTGGGTATGCAAGCAATGAAACAGATGTGCTTATGCCAGCGCCGATTCATTTTTCGCACCTGTTAACTAAGCGCCAGGCTGAAGTCCGTAAAAACGGCACATTGCCTTGGTTGCGTCCGGACGCAAAGAGCCAAGTTACTCTTCGATATGGTGAGGACGGCAAACCAGAGGCAATCGATGCAGTGGTTCTTTCTACACAACACAGTCCTGATATTAGTTTGGCCGATTTGCAGGAAGCGGTTATGGAAGAAATTATTCGACCGATTCTGCCTGAAGCCTGGTTGCATGAAGGTACGCGCTATCACATCAATCCAACGGGTCAATTTATTATTGGTGGCCCTGTTGGCGATTGTGGATTAACCGGTCGAAAAATTATCGTGGACACTTATGGCGGCATGGCACGCCATGGTGGCGGAGCTTTCTCGGGTAAGGATCCAAGCAAGGTCGATAGATCTGCTGCCTATGCTGGTCGATACGTTGCAAAAAATATTGTTGCTGCCGGGTTAGCCGATCGCTGTGAGATCCAAATTTCTTACGCAATTGGAGTGGCTGAGCCTACTTCTATCGCGCTGGATACCCAGGGAACCGGAAAGCTGCCGGATGCCGAAATTGAGCAATTGGTGCGTGAACATTTCGATTTAAGGCCTCGCGGCATTATTGATATGTTGGATTTGCGTCGCCCCATTTTTCGCGAAACTGCCAGTTACGGTCATTTTGGTCGTGAGGGTGAAAACTTTACATGGGAGCGCACTGACCGCGCTTCACTACTAGCTAAATCACTTTAATAAAAAATTATCCAGAGACTAATTATGAATTCCGCTGAAACACCAAATACGACAAGTGACTATCGAGTTGCAGATATTTCTCTGGCCCAATGGGGTCGTCAAGAAATAGAAATTGCTGAAACAGAAATGCCGGCGCTTATGGCTTTACGTACCTCCTATGTAAATCAAAAGCCTCTTGAAGGCGCGCGCATACTTGGTTGTATCCATATGACGGTTCAGACCGCCGTATTAATAGAAACTTTGGTTGATCTTGGTGCCGACGTGCGCTGGAGCTCCTGTAATATTTTTTCCACGCAAGATCATGCGGCGGCCGCGATTGCTGAAGCTGGCGTACCGGTGTTTGCTTGGAAAGGTGAAACCGAGGAAGAGTACGAATGGTGCCTCGAGCAAACCATTCTGAAAGATAACACTCCCTGGAACGCCAATATGGTATTGGATGACGGCGGCGACTTAACGGCCATGTTGCACGAAAAATACCCACAAATATTAGATGCTGTGCATGGTATTACCGAAGAGACCACCACTGGTGTTCACCGTCTGCAAGATATGTTGCGAGATGGCTTGTTGCGTGTGCCCGCGATTAACGTCAACGACTCCGTTACTAAATCCAAAAACGACAATAAGTACGGCTGTCGCCATTCATTAAACGATGCTATTAAGCGCGGTACCGACCATTTGATGGCCGGCAAGCGAGCTTTGGTAATTGGTTATGGAGACGTGGGTAAAGGCTCGGCTCAGTCATTACGTCAGGAAGGCATGATAGTGCGCATTTCTGAAATTGATCCTATCTGTGCGATGCAGGCCTGTATGGACGGATTTGAAGTGGTATCGCCTTACCTCGATGGTGTAAACACCGGAAGTATTGATTGCATTGATCAACGGTTGCTGAAGGATACCGATATGTTGGTAACCACAACGGGCAATGTTCGAGTTTGTGACGCCAATATCTTGAGTTCCATTAAAGCTAACGCAGTGGTTTGCAATATCGGTCATTTCGACAACGAAATTGATACCGCCTTTATGCGAGAGAATTGGGAGTGGGAAGAGGTTAAGCCTCAGGTGCATCGTATCCATCGTGATCGGGCAGCTGGTGATTACCTGATTTTGCTATCCGAGGGTCGTTTGGTGAATCTGGGCAATGCGACTGGCCATCCTTCTCGCATTATGGACGGTTCCTTCGCCAACCAAGTATTGGCGCAAATGCATTTGTTTGCTGAAAAGTTCGCCGATATGAATGAAGCCGATAAGTCTGCAAACTTGCGTGTAGAAGTTTTACCAAAACATCTGGACGAAGAGGTCGCAGCGCATATGGTTCGCGGTTTTGGCGGTCAGGTTACTCAACTGACGGATGAGCAGGCTGAATATATTGGTGTGTCTCAAACTGGCCCTTTTAAGCCAGATACATACCGCTATTAAGAAGTTGGTGATAAGCGACATAAGGATCGCAAATCTATGACAGCACAAAAAATAAGTATCGAGTTTTTCCCTCCGAAGACAGAAGTGGGTCTCGAAAAGTTAAACGCAAGTGTTGATGCGCTATTGCCTCTTGGTCCAGAATATTTTTCTGTTACCTACGGGGCAGGTGGATCGACTAGAGATCAAACTCAGTCAGTGGTAACTGGTTTAGCTCAGCGTGGTCTTGAGGTAGCTCCTCACTTGTCTTTTGGTGCTGATTCAGAAGAAGTCATTGCTGAACTGCTTCAATCCTATGTAGATGAAGGAATAAAGCGCGTTGTTGCTCTTCGCGGCGATTTGCCCTCAGGTATGGGCCAGGTAAAGCCTGTCTACGCAAACGAGTTGGTAGAATTTATTCGGGCGCGATTTGGAGATTGGTTTCATATCTCGGTTGCCTGTTACCCGGAGAAGCATCCGCAAGCAACTGATTTTTCTACAGATATCCAATATTTGGCGGATAAATTAGATGCCGGATCAGACGCGGCGGTAACTCAATACTTCTATTCTTTGGAAGGCTTCCTCTATTTTAGAGATAGATGCCTTGCGGCTGGTATCAGCAAGCCAATTTATCCAGGAATAATGCCAATAATTAATGCGGATAATCTAATTCGGTTCTCAGATCTTTGCGGAGCTGATATTCCCCGCTGGCTTAGAAACGCTATGAATGACCTGAATTCTCAGGAAGATTTGTTACGTTTTGGAGAAGATGTAGTTGCCGAGCTTTGCACTGGGTTACTGGCCGAGGATGTTCCCGGATTGCACTTTTATTCAATGAATCAGAGCCAAGCCGTATTGAACATCTGTGAACGTCTCAATTTCTCCGAGGACTAGTTCGAAAATCCGAGTCTATTGCAGATGAGAGCTATACGGGCGTGATATAAGGGTTTTATGAGATTGATATGAGAGTTCCTCGAATATTCCTGGATCAAGAAATGTCACCAGGCCAGATATGTGAACTGGACGCGTTTGCGTCAGGGCATGTATGCCGGGTATTACGTATGAAGGCAGGTCGACCCCTGATTGTTTTTAACGCTCGCGGCGGTGAATTTCATGCGCTGCTGAAAGAAGCTGATTCTCGAAGGGCGCAAATAGAAATTGAAAAATTCGATCCTGTTGACCGTGAATCGCCATTGCAAATCCACTTGGGTCTCGCCCTTAGTCGCGGAGATAGATTTGATTGGGCAATTCAAAAATCTGTAGAACTGGGAGTGGCTAGCATTACGCCACTGGAATGCAATCGTTCAGATCGTATTGGCGATGATAAACGCAAAACAAAAAAACTGGATCAATGGAAAAAATTAATTGTCTCAGCTTGTGAGCAATCTGGACGAACTGCGGTTCCGCAAATTGCAGAGCCCAAGAGTTGTGAGCTTTGGTTGCAGCAAGCTGGGGCTGGTATTGGGTTTTTGCTACACCCTACAGGACAGTCAATAAGCCAGAAGATCGATGAATTGCCTAAGCCTCTTTCGCCGGAAGTGATCAATTTAGCCATTGGGCCCGAGGGCGGCTTTGACGAAATGGAAGAGCAGTTGTTTGAGCAGAGCGGATTTGCCAATGTTGCCTTCGGTCCAAGAATACTGCGCACCGAAACTGCCCCGGTGGCGGTGATTGCTCTATTTCAGTCGTTGCTAGGAGATTGCTCTTGAACCGCTTTGGTTTTTTATACGCTGCGCTTGGGCTCAAGGCTGTGCTTTTTATGCGCTGAAGGCTCTCTTGTAAGCTTTGCTTTGGGAGAGGGTTCTCTCCAAAGCGCTATGAGTTTTCTAGAAGTAGATTTTCAATAGCTTCGAGTTCTGGAATAACAGCAGATACGCCTCTTGCGGTTACCTTCATTGCACAGAAATCCAATTCTAAATGATCGGAGCGCTGAGTCACGTCTCTTTGATTTTCAAGATTGAAATTGTGCGGCATAGCCTGCAATGGCACGCCAAAAAAAGGCATTTTTTCAGTATCCACAGTACCGTGGAGTATCGCGACATGTGAGCCTCGTAAACGAGGTGCTCGGTGCAAAATCATTTGTTCAATACTAGTCACAGGCAGGTGTAGCCCTCGCCAGCTAATATCACCAATAGACCAGGGTTGCTCGCCACTTTTCTGATCTATGCTTACAGCGGAAACAACGTCTGCAATCAAATTGCTAGGCAACAGTATATTAAATCCATCACATATGGCGATTGTGCTGCCAAGGGGGAATGTTGTGCTCATCAGTTTTTGCTGCCTTGAGAGCCAGTTAGCTCGCCGATAGCTAGCATAATTTCATCTTCGCGATAGGGTTTACCAAAATATCGCTGTGCACCCAGTTCTAGTCCGCGCTGACGATGTTTTTCCCCGGTTCTAGAAGTAATAAGAATTACTGGAATATCTTCGAAGCGTTCGTTGGAGCGCAATATGCTTATCAACTCGAAGCCGTCCATGTTCGGCATTTCGACATCGAGAATAATTAGGTCTGGTATGTGCTCGTTAATCATTTGAAGCGCTTCGACACCATCCCGGGCTAAGGTAACGGCAAATCCTTCACGCTTCAAAAATCTGGTGGTGACTTTTCGTATCGTAACGGAATCGTCCACCACTAATATTTCTGTTTTCTCTTCTTCGACTAGTCCGCGGTTTTCAATTTGTGGTTGACGACCTAGGCTGGAATGGTCGGTCTTACTCATTAAAGTAAACATATCCAGTGTCACTAACACTGTGCCATCACCCATAATTGCAGCGCCCGATACACCGGGAATATTACTGAATGGGTGGCCCAGAGATTTAACTACTATCTCTTGGCTGCCGTAAATTTCGTCAACTTGAGCGGCAACTGAATACTCGCCGGATCGGAAAAGGGCCAGAGGTACCGTTCGATTCGTCAGTGAGTCTGTCGGTGGTCTTGTCGCGATTTTAAGGATTTCGCCCAGATACATAACCCGATATTTATGATTGCCGTAACTAAGATATTTATCGTCCTCTTCGTAATAGCTATCGAGTTCCTCTTTAGAAACCCTCGCAAGGGCTTCTAAAGAGGAGAGGGGTAGCGCATAGTTGTTATCCTCAATGCTTATCATTAACGCTCGGTTTACCGAGAGCGTGAAAGGAATCCTTAAGAAGAATGTACTACCGACACCGGATTTAGATCCGACTTCTACTTTGCCTCCAAGCTGGCTAACAATGGATCTAACGATATCCATACCAACGCCTCTACCGGAAATTTTCGTTAGAGATTCTGCAGTGGAAAAGCCCGGCATAAATATTAGATCGGCAATTTCAGCGTCTTGCATGGTTGCGGCTTGGTTTGCATCGATAAATCCATTAGCTAATGCGCGCTGCTTTACTTTGTCCAGATTGATGCCGCGTCCATCGTCTGCAATTTTAATTACCACTTGGGCTCCGTCGCGCTGGACTTCGAGCCGGATACGTCCGGCCGGATCTTTGTTTAATTCCAGTCGCTCTTCGTTAGTTTCGATCCCATGATCTATCGCGTTTCGTAGAACATGTTCGAGTGCTGGCAAAATT
>Ga0302114_10000127_pt1 | contig 54322 bp, 43 predicted proteins | sample AG5_Surface_MG_FD_203107 | JGI IMG/M metagenome (GOLD analysis project Ga0302114, IMG submission 203107) | Marine microbial communities from Western Arctic Ocean, Canada - AG5_Surface | ecosystem: Environmental > Aquatic > Marine > Oceanic | place: Canada: Western Arctic Ocean | collected... | reverse complement strand
TCCGGGCACGGCAGTTCCCACCTCACCGCGCTGTCCGTTCGAGGCCGCCGCGCGCTCCTGCTCACCGCGGCGTCCTTCCTCGTCTCCATCTCGCCCGCACGCGCCGCGGTGGACCCTTCCTCGACGTCCCCCTTCACGTCCACGGGCGCGGCACCCGACCCGTCATCGTGCGAACCCGTCGGCAGGGCGCCAGTCTCATTCTCCCCCGTCCGTACCAAAGCCACGATGGGCGGTGACGGCGCGAGCGGCGACACCGACGGCACCCTCGCCGAGTACCCGGGCACCGCGCTCACCCGCATGGAGAACGCGGTGCAACGCGCGTCGTCACTCACCGAGGCCCAACTCAGCGGCGACTGGGAAGACGTCCGCGGAAAATTACTCTGGGCCGCGGGCCTGCGGGACATCCGGGACGCCAGACCCGGCGACGGCTACACCGGACACTGCTTCAACGACTTCAACCACGTCGACGCCACGACGATGACACTGGACGTGTCCGACAACGAGAACCGCGGCGCGGTGCAGGGCATCGCGTTCGGCAACAGGCTCGGCCCTGGTATAAAAGTCGCGTCCGATCCGACGCTGGGACCGGGCGGTACCTGGTGCACGTGCGCGCAGGGCGGGAACGCGGAGCCCCCGGCGGACGTGGCGCACCTCCAGTTCAGGAGTAAGATCGCGTGGAAGCTGGTGTGGGTACCAGTGGGTGGGTACACGCGGTTCGTGATCGTGGACGACGCGGGAGCGCAGCTCGCGACGGGGACACCCACGGGCCAAATCCCCGCGGAGCAGGAACGCAAGTACAACTACGAGATCGTCAAGGGCGGGCGGTACGCCAAAGCCGCCGACGCCTACGCCGCGTGAGGGACGGCGCCTACTCTCCATTCGCGGTTAACAACTCGTATTTCAACAAACGATTCAACGATTCAACCTAATAAACTCTCAGTCGTCGTATTTGAGCGGTCCCGCCTTGGAGCAGCACCAGACGTCGGCAGGGTACGTCCTTGTTTGAGATTCATAAAGCGGCTTCCACCCTTCCGACATCGAGTTACCCGGCATGAACGGCACGACGGTGTCCAGGTGAATGATCCGCGACGTGCGCACGCCCCCTAAGGCGTCGGCGATGTCGTTTGGTTTCGAGTAACTCTTCGGAACCGTCGCGCTTCGTTTGGCGATTGAAGCGTCTTTTTCCAACCCGATCCACCCGCAGCTCTGCGTCGCCAGGTGACCTTCTTTCTTACCCTCTTTACCCGTACCGGGCCCGGTGACGCAGTAGTCCAAATTGTCCGGGAACGGCGCGGATTTGTCGGTAGATGAACCGTCGCCGTCGGAAGATGAACCGGCGCCCTCCACCGTGACAGTCGCGACGGACTCTCGAATTTCTTTCGGCAGCTCCGGGTGCGAGTAGAAGGTCCACTCGCGAAACTTGGAGACGTCGGCGTTGTCCATGTTGATCACGTGGTCCACCGGGCAGATGAACGGCAGCGCGAACGTGCTGCCCGGGAACCTGCCGTAGTGCGGGAACCACACCCGGTCCAGCCCGCACAAAATCGGGGGCAACACCAGCGTCCGGCCCAGTTGTTTCGCAATCGCCGCCGCGGTTTTGATCTGCTTGATCTGAAACGACACCAACGCCTTGTTGCGTTGCACGATCTCCTCGTCCACGGTCTCAATCGTCGGGAACGTTTCGTCCTTCGTCTCGGGCCAGGACCGCTCGGAGAACATCGTCAAGTTGACTACATCCGCGGGGGGTATCCGCGGGGTGTAGGACATGAACATACCCTTTTGTTCAAGCGTCGGATCACCGTCGAAGTACCCAACCTCTTCATCCCCAAGCCACGCGTTGGCCTCCCTGTACACGAAGCACTTGAAGTCAATCTAATTGCCCGTACGAAAGTGAAAAGAAACTCAAATTATAAGAAACTCACCGCGCCCTGTGCCGCTTCCCAGGCGTACCCCCGAACTGAAACGTGTTATGCACCGCGTACGGCGCCAGCCCATTGGCAGTGTGCAACCGTTGCGCGTAGAACGTGTGGCCGTTGCTGAACTGCGCGACGGGCAGCACGCCCATCGTGACTCGGCCTCCGTAGGCGGTATCCGTGAGACCTGAGCCGTCGGGAACGTACTGGCACGCCCCCGCCAACGCTTTCAAATCGTTAAACGCGTTTTGGTCCCAGAGCTTGTCGTCCGCCTCGATGCGTTTGACCCACTCCTGCGTGAGTTGCTGGCTACCGCGCGTGGAGCGGAACCACATGATGCCGATGTTTGAAGCCGCGTGGCATATGTGAAACTCGAGTCCTTCGCCGTCGGGGGACAAGTGCGGGGACTGCTTGTTCGGTTCGAGATTAATCTCGGATCGGAGCAGGTCGGTGGAGACGAGGATGTCGGCGCTGGGGTACCGCGCGAAGAACGGCGTCGGGTCCCTCAGCCACGCCACGTCGATGTCGGAGATCAACACGCTGATGCCCTCGACTTTGGTAAAGTCGCGGATCAGTCGGATCTTATCGCGGCCCATCTTGTGAAAGTTTTGTGATCCCCAGCCGAAATCCTTCTTGACCGCGTCTTTTCCAATGCCCACGCTCCCCATCGGCCACGTCGCCACGCCGAGCGATTTCATGTACTCGTGAAGCTCGTCGTCCATCGCGCCCACCATGAAGTTCGTCAGACCCAGCGACTTGAGCCGCGATGTCCAGAACCTGGCGAAGTCTCTGTAGTGGTTATTCGCCCACGTGACAAAGACGACGCCGTCGACCGCGGTGCGACGGACGAGGCCTTTGGTGATGCCCGTGCTCAGCACGTCGTCGTCGTCGGAGTTCTTGGACGACGGCGACGGTTGATGATCCGCGTCGGTTGGGGTCTCCACGGCGGCGGGGGATCGCGAACCCGTCGCGTTCGTGGTGGTCGGGCTGTCAGCGTCGTCAGCGTCGGTGAGCACCTTTGCGACTCCGAGATCGTTCTGCGTGACGACGCCGGTGACGCCCACGTCGAGCTCGCCCCTGAGCGCTCTGGCGTCGACCGTCGAGACGCATAGAAGCAGCGCCGCCACGATCGCCAGACCCGACGCGCATCTCGTCGCGAGGACCCGCCTCGTCCTCATCGTTCGTGCGCTCGATCTGTGATTTGATGTTCGACCCGTCAAAAAGATTACCAAATGCGAAATACGCGCCCAATCGGAAACACAGAATATTCTGTGACCAATTGCCACTTGGCGCAACGAGAGCGAGAATTTGCGCACTGTTTGCCCATATCTATTTTCCCAAATGCGAATCCCGAACCGAAATGCTTATCCGTGGGACATCAATTGCACTTTTCAAGGTTATAAAGCGGTTGGATCTCTGACGCGGAGAGCGATACTCAACCGGGCGTGTGGACGCGGAACTGTCCGAACGTCGCCTGTTCGGGTAACGCGGGTTCCACGATGAACCTCGCGGCGAGCGCTGCGGCGCCTGGACGCGCGATACCGCGCCCGGCGACCTCCAGCGCGCGGCCCACCGATCCCTCCGGCGGACGCGGAGGAATAATGACGGCTGGAAGATTATCAAGCCCAATGGGCCCGACGAGCACGCGAGCGGGGCGCGCGCGCGGCTCGAACCAAATCTCCCACCGCACCTCCGTCGCGCGCGACCTCTCCGCGCGTGCCGTCATCCGCGCGGGACACTGCTGCAACCTCCCCCTCGCGTCCACGACGTACACCCGCGGCGCCAAGCCGGGGGTACCGCACCGGGGGCGCCTCACCGGGACCATTGTTCCCAACGTCGGCCTGCGCGAAGATGCCGCGGAGACCGAGGAGGCGAACGAAGGGTCCGACGAAGAGGCGATCGACTGCGAGATCGCCGAGAACGCGGAAAATCCAGCGTGCGGGCCCATCTGTGACCTCTCCAACCCAGACGATCCCGCGTGCCGCTCGCCAGTGCCCATCCGAGGCGGCCGGGATGACCCGGACAGACGGCCGATTTGGTCGGGAGAAGGCCTCGGAGTAAATCTGCCGGCGACGATGTTCTCCGTAGCCATCGGCCTCGCGGTGTATTTCGTGGTTCCGTGTCCGGTGGACCTGTCGCGAGAAGCGTGGAGGCTCCTCGCGATATTCTGCACCACCGTCGCGGGTCTCGTGGTCAAACCCGCGCCCGTCGGCATGTGGTGCTTCATGTCGCTCACGTTCACCGTCATGACCAAAACTCTGACGTTCGAACAAGGCCTCTCGTCGCTGACCAACCAGGTCATCTGGCTCATCGTCGTCGCGTCGTTCTTCGCCAGGGCGTTCATCAAGACCGGGTTCGGGGACAGGCTCGGGCTGCTGTTCGTCAGGGCGTTCGGAAGCAACACGCTGAAGCTCGCGTATGGGTTGCAAACCGCGGAGGCGTTTCTGTCGCCGGCGATGCCGTCCACCACAGCTCGAGCCGCCGGTGTCTTCGTCCCCATCGTCAACAGTTTGGACCCGCGGACCAAGACGTACCTGATGTCGCAGCAGTTGCAAGGTGGGAACGTCACGTCGTGCCTGCTGGTGAGCGCCGCGGCGCAGAACTTTCTGTGCATGCAGATCGCCATCGGCATGGGTATCCCGTTTACGAACCCTTTCATGGATTGGCTCATCGCGTCGTCGGTGCCGTCGATCCTCGGGATCCTCGCGACGCCCATCGTGATCTACCTGCTCGATCCCCCGGGGGTGAAAGAGACCCCGGAGGCGCCCGTCATCGCAGCGAAAAAGTTGGAAGAACTGGGGCCCATCCGGGGGAACGAGCTGAAGATGGTGGGTGGTCTCGCCATCACCGTCTTCATGTGGATCTTCGGAACCAAGCTCGGGGTGTCCCCGGCTTTGGCCGCGATGATCGGGTTCTCGCTGCTGATGGTCATGGACGTCATGTCATGGGACGAGGCGCTGGAGCAGAAGGGCGCGTGGGATACCCTCCTGTGGTTCTCGGTGCTCATCTCGATGTCCGGGCAGCTGAACACCATGGGAGTGGTTCCGTACTTCGCAAACTCGGTCTCCACGACGCTCGCGGCGATGGACATGGGTTGGATGCAGGTGTTCGCGCTGTTGCACGGCGTGTACTTCATCATGCACTACTTCTTCGCGTCGCAGTCCGCGCACGTCGGCGCGCTGTATCCCGCGTTCCTGTCCATGATGCTGGCCAGTGGCACCCCGCCCATGTTAGCGGCGCTCACGCTGGGTTTCAACACCAACTTGTTCGGCGGGCTGACGCACTACGCCTCGGGTCAGGCTGCGTGTTACTTCTCTTCCGGGCACGTGCCGATGTCGTTGCTGTGGAAGCAGGGGGCGTACATGGCGGTGGTGAACCTTCTGATCTACAGCACGGTGGGCATGGCGTGGTGGAAGATGCTCGGGCTGTGGTGATGGAGCCCAGGGTGAATGAACAAAGAGGAGGCGGGACGAGCCTCGTTGTACCATTACGAAATTTTAATAATTAAACACGCGCATTCGCCATTCTAGTAGAACTTCTAGAACGTCTAGAACGCCGACACGCATCCGGGTGTCTCCGGGTCCATCTCGCACTCGTCGAACGGCTTGAACCTCTTCTCCACGTCGCTCAGCGAAGGCTCCGCCTTGAACCCTTTCAGCTTCAACGGGCCTAAATCTAGTGAGTCCTTGAAAACCGTCACCACGAATGAGACCTGCGACTTGCCCCCCGGGATCGGTGCGTCGAGACCCGAGAGCACCGTCCTGCTGCCCCCCGTCGGGTTCACCGTCGCGGCGCTGTTGTTCTGCTGGTCGTCGATGAACCCGAAGATGTTCGCCGCCTCCACGTTTCGTTTCTGGTTGTTATCGGCGGTTGCGGTGAACCGCAGGCAGACGGTGTTTTTTTTGTTTGGCATGTACTGATTCGCCGGGCATTCCGTGGGTTCGTACTTGATGTCGCTCAGGCCAATCTCGGAGCCGAAGGCGGAGGCGATGCCGGGTTGCATCACGCTGGTGGCGGCGAACGCCGCTGAGAGGAGCGCGGACGCCGCCCTGGCCTTCGCGCCCACGACGTAGTCGTCATCGCCTGAGGATGACGACGACGACGCGCGTGTGATGGACGTGGCGCGCGCGTGTACTTTGGATCGATCTCGGCGGGCGCGGGTGCCGTCGCCGCGGATTTGACGAGCGCGACGGGTCACCACCGTCGAGACGGTGGACGAGACGGCGAACATCGCGCCGGATCGATGCGCGTTCGGGTGTGTGCGGATAGGGGCTCGTATCGCACCTTATCGATCGATGATGTATTTTTTGGCTTGTGATGGAAGAAAATTGGTTCACTCATCGCTCCGTCCACTCGCAGTGTTCCCGACGCGAGACCGCGCGATGTCCGGTTTCGTCTGCGCTCGCGCGAGCGCGCACACCGCGGCGTGTAGCCTCGCCAGGTAAGGCACCCTCCGCATCTTCGCGAAACCCCGTCTCGGTCCCTCGACCCGGCCCCGACGTCGGCGACGTCCCGTATTTTGGAGCTGACTCACCCCCCCTCACCATCCCACCGTCCTCCCCATCCCAGAGCCTCCGCGGAGAACGAGAGGGCTCGCCCGAGGCACGCGCACCCTCGCAGACGCGACGTGGTGCGCGGGTCGGTCTCGCAGGTGGCGGCGGGATCCATCAAGGACGAGGATAAGGTCCCCGACCCGGGTGAGCACCGTCACGTCACCCCACTCATCCTTCCTCCTAACCCTACGCGCCCCTCCGGTTAACATCACACCGAGCGCACGCTGACGACCCGACCTCCTCCCCGCGAACGCACAGACTCGAGGACGACATCGACCCGCCGCGACTTCCTCGCCGCGCAGGTCATCGCCGCGGTGACCGCCACGCAGGCACTCGTCCCGCCCGACGCCTGGGCCGCGGTCGAAGCCGGACTGGACCTTCCAGAAGATTACTTCAAAAAAGCGCGCGACGCGGTCAACACGCTTACAACGAGCCTCGAGTTCGAAGCGACGAACCCGAAGGACGCCGATCGGTTCCGCAAAGCCGAGCCCGCGAAGGAGGCGGTCAAGGCGTTCATCAAGGACTGGGCGAGCGCACCCGCGGCGCAAGGGGACCGAGCGCACGACGACATCGTGCTCGCGGTACGGGAACTCGGCGAATTTTACAAAGCAAACGGCAGTCGCTCGCGGCTCTCACCCGACGCCCGGGAGAGCATCCTTGCGAAGCTGTACGACGCGAAGGAGGCGCTGCCGCCCGCGCCGCCTTCGCTCGCGGACAGGCTGTTGGGCTTATAGTTAGCACACGCGATCGATAAAGGTTAAACTTCGACTCTCTTCCGTCGTCTTATTACAGAGTCTCATCACAACTTCCATCACGATCTGGACTCGGTCTTGGCACGCTTAGCCGGGTGACGATCGACGTTCACCTCGCTCGCGCTCTGAATCGTGAACGCCCGTCGGTTTGCGCCGCCGCTCCGCTCCGCCGCGATCGTCGCGCGGTCCGCACGCGCACTCTCCCGCGCGCACAGACCCAACACAGCCCAAGCCCCGTCGCACGCCCACGCATCCGCGCCGATGGGCGACAACGACGGATCGATGGGCGTCTCGTCCTCAGCCTTGCAACTTGGCGGACTGCCGCCCATGAGCTCGTTCGCCACCCGCACGTCGTCGCTGCCCTCGTCTTCCCACGGAGACGTCCCGGGGTGGACGGAACTGTCCCAGTTGGAGGAATCGCGCTCCACGCGGGACCGAAGCACCGCGGAGGAAGTCGGCCTGTCCGCGTCAATCAACCCGAGCACTGTTAATGGCAAACAAAACACGTCGTCAGTACAATTGCCCATATGGTAATTAAGAAATAAACTCACCGTCGCCGCACGCCACTGCCAGTTCAGCCACGAATCCAGTTCCGAATAAACCCTCCCCGCCCCGTCGTTCACGCGTCGGTACCTGTGCCACGGCGGTGCGATCGGACGAGTTGAACGCGCATGCGTCCTTGTCGTCGACGTAGTTCAAGAACGCGACGAGCCCGGCTCGACGCGAGTACGGGTTGACGATCGACGACGACGAAACATCTTTGGAACGATGATGATGAGAAAATGATCGAGCCGCTCGGGTGCCCGGCGCCGCTCGTGTCGCCCACGTCAGCAGGTACCGTGCGGCGCGCCGCGGGTGCGGGTGCGCCGCGACGTACGGGCCGAGAACCTTGAACGAGATCCCATCGGATGTGCTCCAATCGTTCACCCCCGCGGCGGAAGGGTCGTCGAAGAGCTGGAGAATCTGCGCGAGAAACGGCGTGATTTGTTTGTCTCCATCGCCATTTGGTTTTGAGTGCGTCGAGGCTGACAAAGGCCCAGCGTCGTCGTCGTCGTCGTCGTCGTCCGATGACGTGTCTTCCCCGAAGAGCCGCGCGTGCACGCTCGGATCGGGCAGGACGAGCTCCTGCGAACGGTGGATCGGGGGTATTGACGGACGTCAGTGAAGATCTCGGCGGGGTATCGAGGTGTGTGGGCGCGGTTGGGAACAATCACGACGAGGGGCTTCTTTTTTTGTGGTTGGGGCGTGCTCGCATCCCACGCGCGCACCTGAAACAGCGTCATCCCCGAGAGCTTATCGTCCGCGAACTCGCTTCGCATCAGCGATAGACACGCGTGGTACCGCGCCTCGCTCCACGCGCCGCCGTCGTTCGGGTCCGACGGCCGGTTGTCCCTCTCCGCCTCGAGCGTGCGCGCGCGGACCGCCACTTGCTCGCACCCTCGCCAACGACCGAGGCCTTGCTCCTCGAACCAGTCCCTGGTGGACGCGTGCGCGTGAGCGTCCAGCCTGGACTGCACGTCCCTCGCCAGTCGCTCACCCTCCAACTCGCTCGACTCCATCAATTCGCTCGACTCCATCAGCCGTGTCGCCGCCCCGCGCGACTGAACTGTGCCGACGTCATTTCGTCGACGATCCTTTCTTTCTGGGCGATAGACGTGTCCAAGTCAGGCTCTTTCGATTCAGTCGGGCGCGTTTTAGACCGTGTTTCTTGAGTCGCGGTGAAAAGAGAGGCTTGAAAATATCTCCCAGAAAGTGGATGAGGTCCCGCCCAAGTTGGAGATCCCCGGGAGATGGGCGAGGAGACTCGAGTGCGGCGACTGTCTCGAGTGTTCGCGCATTATTCTTTGGCGACGCGGTGAGGGGAGACCACTTAGTGTAGCCGGAGTGCCCAGGCCAAACACGTACACGCCTCGATGAACGCATCCGCGACCACGCTCCTTCGGGGCACGGCGTGGTGCGCACGCGGCGCGCGCGCGCTCAGGCGCGCGGCCGTCGGTTCGGCGCCATCCACCCGGCACGCGGCGGTGGTGGTGCCCACGCGCCAGCACGGACGGGGGTTCAGGCCGGCGCAGGCGGCGCTCAAGCAGTCCGACGCGGAAACCGACGACGAGTTCCTCGCCATGACGGACGGCGAGCTCAACAGGGGTTCACGACTCGCCCAGCAGGTGCGCCCCGCGGAAGCCCCTTCAAGCGTCGACGCGCATTCCCAAAGTCAATAAATCGCTTTTTCCCAAAAGTTCCGCCGCCGCCGCCCGACGTCATGACGAACGCGACTTCGCCGACGTTCCATGCGCGCGAAGCATCCGAATCTGACGCGCTCTCCTCCCATCCATCTCGATATCATCACGACAGGTTCGATTGGTGCAGTGGTACCCCGGACACATCGCGCGCGCCGAGCGGCTCCTCCGCGAGCAGCTCAAGGCGGTGGACGCCGTGGTGGAGGTTCGCGACATTCGCATTCCCCTGGCCACCACCCACCCGGACATACCCGACTGGATCGGCAACAAACTCCGGGTTTTGGTGCTGAACCGCGCGGACATGGTCACCGACGCCGAACGCAGCCGGTGGGTGTCGTGGTTCAAGAAGAACGGCGAGACGCACGTGGTGCTCACAGACGCCAAGACGGGGAAGGGCGTCAAGCGAGTGATGGAAGTCGCCACGTCCGTCGCGAACGAGGTCAACGAGAAACGCGTCGCCAAAGGCCTCCTCCCACGGCCCGTGCGCACCGCCGTGATCGGCTACCCGAACGTCGGTAAGAGCGCGTTGATCAACCGGCTGACCAACAGCAAGGCGTGCGCGTCCGCGCCCAGGCCCGGCGTCACTCGTCAATTACGATGGGTCCGCGTGGGCGGCGACCTCGATTTGCTCGATTCACCCGGCGTCCTCCCCGGTCGCCTCGCGGACCAGACCGCGGCGAACCGCCTGGCGATGGCGAACGACATCGGCGAGGCTTCCTACCTCGCATCCAGCGTGGCGGCTCGGTTGATTGAGGAGATGAAGGCGCACGAGCGGTGGCGGCATAAGAAAGGGGGTTTGAAGGCCGTCGTGGAGAAACGGTACAAGTTCGGCCCGGGTGACGACATCGACGACATGACCGGCGAGGACGTGGTGCACTACCTCGCGGCCAAGGCGAAGGACGACGACTTGGAGCGCGCGGGGACTCGGATCTTGAACGACTTTAGGAAAACCGCGTTGGGGGCCTTCGCGCTCGAGCTGCCGCCGAGCCGAAATAGCTCGGGCACCGCGGAGTACAGCAACAAGACGGACTACAGGCGCCGGGTGCACTTCATCCCGGACTCGGACGTGCGGTACCAGGACACGTACCGGGGGATCAACGTTCCCGAAGAGCCGGACGCCGAGGCTGACAAATAGACTCCTTTAGACGCTACGTCGTCGTTGATAAAATTACAGTACTCTACGCTCTGCGGTTGTACAGTCAGGTGAGCGACTCGAAGTCTCCCTCGGCGCGCGCGACCACCACAGCGCTCGCGGACGTCGGCGCGTTCCCACTCCCCGCATCCGCGGTGTACACCTTGACCACAAAGTCCTTCTCGACGCCCGCGCCGCCCGAGTCGTCGGGCTCCACCGCAAACTCAAAGTACCCGTCATCAGCCGCCGACCCCACGCTCTGCGTCGCGCGAACCAAGCCGAGACGCCGGGGGGTCACAGCCGCGCTAGGCTCCGGCGCGGCACCACTGTTGTGGTGCACGTTGAACTCCGCGAACACGCTCGCGGGGGCACCGCCGGTCCACTCGCAGGACAGTCGTAAGGACAGCGCAGCCGACGTGCCGGGTTTCAGCCTGAGCGTGGCCACCGTGACTGGCGCGGTGTCCGAGTCCGTGACGGTCACGCTCTTGGAAACCTTGACGTTCTTACCCCCGAGCTCGATCATGGAGTCCCCGCCCACGTACGTGTCACCGCCCACGTGGTACCCACCCTTGACGTACAGAGCCGCGCCGATACCCGAAGCGTCGCCGTCGGTTGTCGATAATACGCTGAGCTTGGCCTGGATCGCGGCGGATTTCTCCACCGCGAGGCCGCCCGCGAGGCGGACCGAGCCGTCCACGTCCGTCTCGGAATTCGTCACCGAGGCGTCCGTCGTGTCCGCCACCCTCACCGTGCCTGCGAATAGGTTAATTAATTACGCGGGGGGAAAACGTGAGCTCTCGACGGGAAAAGGAAACGAGGGTGGGCCGCCGGGTGTCTTTGTCTTCGTCGTCGTCGTCGTCCAGCGGTGGAAGCCTCCGTGTAATCGAACAGTTGACCTCAAAGGAATTCAGTTCTAGTAGCTGATTAATTTATGGGCCTTCATCGGCTTCCCGAGCGGCGGACGACGACGACGACGAGACGCGGGCCAAGAACAAAAAAAAACACTTTCCAGAATGTTAGTTCACGGGCTCGACGACGTACCAGTCATGAATGTTTTCTTCCCCACCGTGAGCCCGCCGGTGGCCACCACCGACGCCAGTGCACCGCACGTCCCGTCCACGCTCGTGTCGCAGCTGTCCGTGGTGTCCTGCGCGTTCAGCGGGTACGCCACCTTGACGTTCTCCGCCGAGTCGGACGTGTCCAGCGTGACCATCGGGTTACCCGCCTCGGCGGTGAACTGCAGACCGGTGGTGCTGTTATCTAACGCCTCGATGCGCGTGTCGAGGATATGAAGCGGCGCGTGCGTCTCCAACCGCCCGGAGTGGCTGTTTATCTTCCAGTACGTCACCGGTGAGGCGCCCGCGTCTTTCACGGTGAGGGCTTCGGCGTTTGCGTCGAGAACGACGATGGATGATTCACCGTTGCTGTTGTCGAAGACGACGTCGCCGCGGACCATCGCTGAGCCGTCCACCTCGAGCTTCTGCGCGGGTGCCCCTGACGTGTCGTTGTACGACGAGATGTCGCCGACCGCGACGTTGCCGGAGGGGCCGTGGACGAAGACGCGGCCGACGACGGAGAAGTTTGGTCGGGTTATCGTGGTGTTGACGTCGAGGTGGGTCACGTCCCCGGCGGCGGCGTCGACGCCCGCGCCGTCTGTGGCGGTGGAGGGTGATGATGGGGATGTCGTGACGTGGTCAGGGTGGATGTCGATGATGGGCGGGACGTTTAGGTCGATGGGTGGACTACCGCGTCGAAGCGAGGCGATCCCCTCGAGCGATCGATTGTTCAAAACTGCGGTGACAAAGGGGCGGTAGGTTTTGACGGGGGCGCACCTGGGGCGAGGATGCACAACGCGGCCAACGCGATCGCGGCGGCGCGCGACATCATCGCCAGGGACCTACACGTCAACCCGGCGCGGACGCACTCGCCTCTCACACCCCGGGCCAAGACACACCCGGCGGCTCGTGCGAATGAAGAGCCCCGTTTCGAGGAACCCGCCAAAAACAGTCAGCGCAAATTGATCCCGTTTTCTAATCGACGGCACTTTGTGGGGCGCGCGAAGGAAGGATGACGACGGTGTGGCGTCCGAAGGTGAGGATCGCAGTTCCGGGTATCGACGGTGCCGATGTCGACGAGAAGCGGAGAGAAGAGTCGACGACGAAGGGCACGAAGCGGAAGAGAGCTCCTACGACAAAGTATCACAAGGGGCCGTGTGAGCACGGGGTGAAGTACCGCTCGAAGTGCAAGGTGTGCCGTGCTTGTCCGCACGGCCGTCAGCGCCATAATTGCAAGGAGTGCGGTGGGTCATCAATCTGTGAGCACGGTCGTCGGCGCCATGAGTGCAAGGAGTGCGGTGGGGGTTCAATCTGCGAGCACGGTCGTATACGCTCTAACTGCATGGAGTGCGGTGGGTCAGGAATATGCGAGCACGGTCGTCGGCGCACTCAGTGCAAGGAGTGCGGTGGGGGATCAATCTGCGAGCACGGTCGTCAGCGCTATCGATGCAAGGAGTGTCGCTAAGTAACCGGCGACGGAACCGACAGGTGAACGAACAGTAATTCAGTAATTCAAAACATCGTCGCACTCGACCTCCCCGGGCGCGGGCACTCAATAATCAGTTCTCCTTGTTCCTGCTGCGCGCCAGGCACGGGTGCTCCGGGCACGTCCTTTCCAGCCACGGACCCAGCCCTTCGCTCGTATCCCTCGGCGGCCTCCCGGGTTTCCGACCTCCAAACGCCGCGGACATCGACAGCGGCGTCTCGTCCCCACCAATCGCCCCCACTTTCACGAACGTATGATAGTACTCCTCCGGGAACCCGTCGGGGTGCGCGCGGATGGACGCCTTCCACTTCCCCGCGCTGCCCTTGCCCCCGTGAAACTCAAAAGACTGTGGATTAAAAAACACGACGTCAGTACAATTGCCCATGTTGCCATACGGAAACAAAAAGAAACTAACCTGGAGCCCGAAGACGTTCGTGGGCTGTAACCCGTACGCGATGCCAAACTCGCATCCCGCGCACATGCAGTGCACTAAACCTTCCAGCACGCGGAACTCACCCCACGCGCCGCCGCACTCCACGACGACGGCGTACGGGCACTCGCGCGGCATGGGAAACGGCTGGATCATACCGGGCGTTCTCCGCCGCTTGGCGATGCGCTCGAGCGTTTTTTTCGTCGGTTCGCCGTCTGTATGAACAAAACACGACGTCAGTCTAATTGCCCGTACGGAAATAAAAATAAACGCACCGTCGCCGAGCGTCGCGTTCGACTCCCAAAACGCGCGCTTGTTCCCGCCGGATTCGGTCAGCGGGTGGCACGGCGGCGGCGCGGGAGGTACCCCCGGCTCGTCCACGACCACGCAGTTGGTGGAGAGCGTCGGGTGGTCGTACTCCAGCAGGTTGTGCGCGGCGACGGGGCCGACGCTGGGAACCTGCACACAAAAAGAAACGCGTCAGTCAAATTGCCCGTACGAAAACAAAAAACCAAAAATAAAACCGCACCGCGCCTGTTGCTCCTGGAACGGAGGACACGGAGGCGCCCCCCGTCGCGCCGCCGCGCTCCCTCGCCGCCTCGAGCGCGGCTCTGTTCACGGCCGCCGCCTCGAACCCCGCGCGGCCCGGGGGCTGGATCCCCGCGAGCTTACCCCCCTCGCACGCGTCGCAGTGCCAGTCGTCGCCGGCGTCCGGCTTGCGTAGGAGTTTGAGGCAGTCCAAGTGCCCACCCGCGGGGCACCCGTCGCACAGGACAAACTCGGAATCGTCCCCAAAGTCGCCGCAGACTAGGCACGTCACGTTGGGCTCGGGCTCGCCCCATCGGTTGAGGGGCGGGTCGGTCACGACCCGTGGCTCGCGGCGTAGGTCCACGGCCGCGGCGTCCGTATGGGCGATTAGAGCGGCGGCTTCCGCGACGTCGGCGTCGGGCTCGGACTTGATCTTCGACTCGATCTTCGGCTCGGGTGACGGCGCCTTCTCCGACGGCGCCTTCTCCGATGGCGCCTTCTCCGATGGCGCCTTCTCCTCAGCCTTGGCCGCCCACGCGTCCGCGTCGTCGCCGAGCGCCGCTTTTCTCGCCGCGTTTAGCTTCGCGGCGGCGGCGGCTCCGGGGTTACGTTCACCGCCGAGGATGAGGTCCACGATCGGCGAGCCCATGACGGACGTGTCGAGATTCACGTTCCAGCGCCAGCAGTCATCCACGGGTCCCCACGGCTTGCCGCCGCCACGCGCCGACATCTCCCTGAGTAAATGCGCGGGTAGGTCCTCGAACTTTACGGCGGCTTTCTTCCGCCCGCCGCAAGCGCTCGCGGTGGGTGATACAAACTGCGGCAGCGACAGCGCGCCTCGCATATCGCGCTCCAGACGCTCGAGCGGCTTCTCGAGGTACTCCTCGTGCCACGCGGCGAGGAACCCGAGCGCCGAGTGCGCCGGGTAGTCCATCTGTACACAAACAAAACACGACAAATTGTCAGTCGAATCGCGAGAATTTGCGAAAATTAAAAATAAACTCACCTGACGAACCACGCCGGCACCGTCGCCGATGGAACCCATGGCGACGTACGGCGACTTGAACCGCGCACCGCCGTTGCGTGCGACGAAGAAGTTCCTAGTCTCAGACGCTAACCACGCGAGGTCGCCGCGCGCGATGGATTCGACTCGGTCTTCTTCTCCGGACGCGGACCCGGCGAGTGTCCAGAGACGATTCGCCGTTCGTCGCAGGCGCTCGCGAACGTCGTTCAAACGTCCGCTCGGATCCGCCTCGGCACCCCCCTCGGCACCCCCCTCGGCACTTGGTGACTCATCGTCCTCGGTACCAAGGTTTCGCATGTACGCGACGAGGTACGCGGCGGCGTCGTCGTCGTTTAAGAGCTCGAGCGGCGGCGCGGCTTCCGACACGTCGACCCCCGACGTGGGTTCATCGGCGCCCCCCTTCCGCTTGTGCACCGCGAGCACGTGCCGGACCTTGTCCATGGTCACCGCGAGGGACTGTACGCGCGCGCTGTGTATCCCCGACGCCTCAGCCTTGGCGTCCGCGCGAAGGTCCGCGTCGGGAATCGTCGGGACATCGACGGGCGGCTCCGTCGCTCCTTTGCCGGCGCTCTTGAGCCAAGCCTCGGGGTCCGACTCGTACGCTGCGCGCTCAGCGATCGCGCGCTCGGCAGCCTCCGCGGCGCGGACCTTCGCGGATTCGTAGAGGGAACGCGTCAGCGATTGCTTCTCGTGAAACGCGGTCGCCACGCACTTGGACGCGAACTTACGCGCCCACTGCGGTAACCCTCTCAACATCCCTTCGTCGTCGGCTCGAACGCCGGCGGCGATGAGCGCGCTCTTCCAGTGGTCGTCCGCGCGCGTGTGCCCTCGCTTGGGGCCTGGCGTGCCGCCCTTGCCCGGGCTCTTCATCGGGCTCTTCATCGGGCTCTTCACCGGCGGGTGTGGGAGGTCTAAGGAATCCGAATCGACGCAGGATGTCAACAGACGCGCGGCGTTGTGCGCGACGGCGCAGTGCGAATCCGCGAACGTCGCCAGCTCCGATTCGCCGTTGTAGTGCAGGTAGCTCACCCTGCAGTGCTTGCTGCCGCACAAACATATCGCGCGCCGCATCTCCTTCTCGCTGTCCGTCTGGCATCGATAGTCCCAGCAGATCTCCTCGCCGTGTTTCACGTCACGCGTGGTGACCATCTCCACGGAGTATTTACCGGTTCGGACTCGAACTCGCATCTCCGCGTTGGGTTCACAGCTGTGCGACGCGCGCGTGAGCACCGACCCTTTGACCATGCCGTCGATGAAGAGTACGTCGTACCCTCGCGGGTCCGCGCGGTCCCGCTCCACGGCGGCGTTGTAAAACGTGGGAACCTCGTCGTCCCGTCGGACGTCCCTGCGGACCGCCTGCGCGGCTGCTTCTTTTTCGAACCATCGCCAAGCCGGGTACAGTTCGCCGCAGTACGCGCCCAGGTATTTACCCTTTTTAATTCCTTCCGGTTTGATCACCACCAGGCCGACACCCTTGGACTTGGCCTTGTACTCCTTGCCGTCCTTGGCGCACAGTTTGGCGAGGGTCTTGGCGCAGTGTTTGACTTCGTTTGTCGACGCTTTATCGTCGGCGATTGTCTTCGCGGCTGCTTCGATGGAGACGACGCCGCCGTCCACTGCGGCGAGTCGCATCGTCTGCGACACCAGGTTCACGAAGTCATCCTTCTCGCGCGGCTCGATGGATGCCGGGAGGTTTTCCACGATCTTCTCGCGCGTGTACGCGTCGAAGCCCTTGAGCTCGACCATGGCGACGTCCTCGCCCGGTACGATCCCTTTCGACGGTTCACCCATCGCCGGGTCTTCGTCGTCTTCCTCGGCATCCTTCGCGCACTCGCGTTGTTCCTCCGGGGCGAACTCGGCTCCCGCGCGGAGGCGGTCGATGGCATCCTCGGCGTCCGCCGCGTCGATCTCCTCGGGGTGAACGTGCCCCGGGACGAGCTCGACGACGCCGGCGACGACCACCTCGCCTTTGCGATTGGCGCGGGCGTTGCCGAGCTGCGCGGAGTAGTCGACGCGTTCTTTCGGCGGGGCTCGGGCGCCCGTGGCGCGGATGAGCTCCTCCTCGGTGAGCTCGTTGGCTCGGCCCGGGACGTCTCCGGACGCGTTCGCGTCGCCGGATGCGCCCTTGGCCTTCGTCGCCTCCTCGACGGCTGCGAACTTGGCCATGATCGACTCGACGTCCTCGTCGTCGTCGGCGTAGCCGACGTACATCGCCGCGTTGGGCTGGGCGTTGCGGCGGCGGTCCCTGCCCGTCATCCCGCGTGATGTCTCCCGGCGCTCGACCCACCGACGAGCTCCCTCTCGGTGCCTCTATCAGTGCCCATCGTCGGTCGCCACCTCCTCCGAGAAAAGTCCTTGACAGTTTCTTGGAGTTTGAAAAATGTTCTGTGAACCCACGTTCAGTGGGAAATTAACTCAAGAAATGACGAATAAACGGGACTTGATCGGATCTCAAAAACGGGCCAATCAGCGGCTCCGATGATCCTCGGGCGATAAAGCACTCTCGCGCATTCCTCGGGACACCCTCGGGAGACCCACACACCCAACACTCTCAGCCAAACAAAATGGCTGGTGCGTCCACGCCCGCGCGCATTTCCTTCCCCGCCGCGTCCCGGTCGAAGACGCCGCGCACGCACCGCGCGCGATTCCCGTCGTCGCGACCACGCAACCCGGTCGCCTTTTCTTGATTTTTTGAGGTTTAGGGTCACGAACAAGCCACCGCCGCTGACGCCCTCCTCTCCCGACTCCCTTCCACGTGAAACGACAGGCGCGGGCGATCTTCCTCCCGGTTTCGGCGGCCTCGGCGGTGCGCCCGGCGGCATGCCCCCCGGCGGCATGCCCGGCATGCCCCCCGGCGCTCCCTTCGACATGAGCAAGATCAAGGAGATGCTCGAGGATCCATCGATCAAGGAGATGGCGAAGCAGATCTCCGAGGACCCTTCGTTCAAGGCGATGGCCGAGAACATGCAGTCAGCGATGGCCTCCGGCGGTGCCCTCCCCGGCATGCCCGGCGGCGCGGGCGGCCCCATGGCTGCCATGGGCGGCATGCCCGGCATGCCCCCCGGCGTCGACCCCGCGCAAGCCATGGAGGCCATGCAGGGCGTCATGAAGAACCCGGCGTTCATGCAGATGGCGGAGAAGCTCGGCTCGCAGATGATGCAGGATCCCCAGATGGCCAACATGATGGCGAGCATGCAGGACCCGGCGACGACGGAGAAGATGAAGGCGAAGATGGAGGCGCTCAAGGATGATCCCGAGATGGCTGAGATCATGAAGGAGATTGAAACCGGCGGCCCGTCGGCGATGATGAAGTACTGGAACGATCCTAAGATTCTCCAGAAGATCTCCGGTGCCATGGGCGACGTGATGCCCGGCATGGGCGGCCCGGCCACGGCGGAGACCGAGGAGGAGGGCGAGGAGGAGGGCGAGGAGGAGGACGACGGGGAGGAAACCGTGCTCACCGCCGCCTCCGCCGGCGATCTCGACGCGCTGAAGGAGCTCATCTCCTCCGGCGCCGACGTCAACCAATCCGACACCGAGGGGCGGACCGCGCTGCACTTCGCGTGCGGCTACGGCGAGATGACGTGCGCCGAGATGCTCATCGACGCCAAGGCTGACGCCGACGCGGTTGACAAGAACAAGAACACGCCGCTTCACTACGCCGCCGGCTACGGCAGGGCGGACGTCGTGAAGCTTCTCGTGGACGCGGGCGCCTCCGTGACCCTCCGCAACCTCGACGGCAAGTCCCCGCTCGACGTCGCCAAGCTCAACGACCAGGAGGACGTCGTGCAGGCGCTCGAGGCGGACGTCTTCCTCTGATCTAAGAAGGCGACGCCCCGAATTGTTTGCACATAAAACCAGGCTAAAAATTAGTCTCCAAAACTACTAATAATACAGACGATCCACATGACAAAACTTGTCAATGTATGCTGTTCACGTAGGTCCTCGCCTCCTTCACCATGCGCCGACGGAGCTCCGTGCCCTCGCCAACGAGCTCCGCGAACCGTGACCCCTCGATCGCCGCGCATCGAATAGCCGTCGTCGCAGTCACGGTGGCTTTCCGCAGCCGCCACTCCTCTCGCGGCAAACCCCCGCCGTCCGTCCCTTCACCCACCGCCTTCCTCGCGCCCTTGCGCACGTCCCCTAAGAACTCGAGCTCCCCGAAGTAACTCCCCCTGCCGTAGTGCGCAACCGGTAACTGTTCACTCTCCCCGGGTAAATGCACCGTGCACTTGGCGGTTCCTTCCTCTAATATATAAAAATAATCGGGAAAGTCTCCTTGCCGAGCGACCACGTCCCCGGGGCGGAACACAGCCTCCCTGAACCCCTCAGCGCACGCGTACTGCTCGTGCACGGGCAGGCCGCGTAGGATGGGCACGTCGTTGATGAACCGACGGATCAAACGCCGGCGCCCGTGCACCGCGTGACCCGCCACGCGCTCAAACCAAGAACGCCGCATACCTGCAAAACAAACACGACGTCAATCCAATTGCCCATACATACGGAAATGCAAATTAACGTAAAAGTCTTACCCCAAACCTTCGCGCCCGTCGCACCCGCTCGCAGCGTGTGCTCCCTGTAATTCACAAAACACGACATCATCAAACTGATTGCCTATACGAGAACACAAAATAAACGTACCTCACAGCGGCGAACGTCAAAGCGACGTCGCCCACCACGGCCCCGGCTCCGACACTCTCAATGACCCTCGGTGTGCCCACCCCACTCGGATTTGGCGCCATGACGTCCAGCGTGCCAGCCTCCACGACGTACAGGTAATCACCCTTGGCTCCGTGTTTGTACAGCGCCGAACCCGCGGGGACCACGACGAGTTCCAAATCTTCCGCCGCCTTCTTCAACAAGCTTTTTTCCGCGCCTTCAAACAGCGAGTGCGCCTCGAGGCACGCGCGGAGCCGCTCCAGTCGGTGTGGGCCGTGTGGGTTGGGGCCCAACGGTGCGCGCCTGCGAACCGGGCGGTCGGGGTCGCGCGTTTGGGGCTTACCTTCGCGCCGCCGCCGCCGCCTCTCCTCGTCTTCTTTTTTATCAGTCGCGGAGTCTCGACCTCGCGACGCGAGTCGCCGGCGTTCGCGCGGGGTCTCGTTCCCTTCGTTCCCCTCGTCGTCGTCGTTCTCGTCGTTCTCCTGCTCGGTATCGGACTCCGTCTCGAACTCCTCGGGGTAGAGGAGCTCGTCCGGGAGGTGTCGGCCGGTCTGCGTAGTGTCGGTCGGTTGCCGTTGTACCAGCGGCGGATCCGGCGGATGCCACCCTCGTCGCGGCGACGGCGTCCTCGGCGTCCTCGGCCTCGGTGACGCGTCACCGCCCCCGCCGACGTCCGCGTGGGTATCGTGGGCGGTATCCGCGGTGCTCGCGGCCATCGCGGCGATCATCCTGGCGACGTTTGGGTCGCCGAAACGCCTCGCCGCGGGGCGTTTCGAGTCTCGTTCCTCGACGACCGTTCGAAGCGACTCCGCCGCGCGTTCGCGCATGAGCCGCCACGTGTCATGACTCCCCGCGAACATGCGCCGGAACGTCTCGCGTCCCACGTACGCCAGCTCCGCGCCGTTCGGGTCCTCGCCGCACCGCATGTTAGCCTCGAACGTCAGGCACGGTTCGTGTAACTCGTGTCCCCAGGTCAAAGAGTTGAAACCGAAGCCGTCACCCGGCCAGTACCCCGCCACCCACTTCTCGTCGCCGCCGACCAAGGGCACCATGGCGTGCGCCTCGCCTTCCATGACCATCCACGCCCCGGAGCATTCATCGTTCTCCTTGGCGATGGCCTCGCGCGGTGTGAATCGCGTGGAGCGCAGGGCGCACGCGAGGAAAGCGCGTTGCGTCTGCGTCGTGCATTCCGAGAAGAACGGCACTCCGTCGAGTAAGGGTGTCCACGCGGCGACTTGCTCGGCCATGGCGTGTACCATCGCCTTGAACGCCCGTTTACGTCGCAGCGTCCTGCCGTCGATCGCCCACAGCACCGCTGCTTTCGGCGAACTGGTGGGATCGTCCGGTGACTGGTCGGCGTTCGGGTCGACGGCGACGACGGTGGCGCGGACGTCGGCACCCATCCCGAAGATCCGCTCGAGCTCGCCGAAGCATCCCCCGCGGCGTAAGGTACACACGACCGAGTTTGACTCCTTAAGCCGACGCACAGCTGTGTTCTTCGCCTCCTCCTCCTCCTCGTCGTCGTCATCGTCGTGGTGGATGATGATTTCCACCGCGCCCTCCGCGACCACGTACAGCGCCGTGTCCGGGTCGAACTCGTAGTCTTCATCGCGAGGCGGCGCCTGTCCCGCGCGTTCACGCTCGAGCTCCCTCTCCGCCTCGGCCGCATCGCGCGCCTGCCGCGTCACCGCACGCTCGCGCTTGGTCCTCCATTGCAGCACGCGCTCCCCCGGAAGCGCCACGCACCGCCGGCATTGCCGAGCGAGCGCCGCGCGGTCGTCGTCCGTCAACGGGTCGAAGATGTTATTCTCGTCCAGGAGCGCGCGGATGCGGGCGAGGAGCTCATCGCGCTCGAGCGCGAGGCGTGTCTCGTGCTCCTGCTCCCTCTCGAACTCGCGCTTGCGCTCCTCGCGAGCGTGGCGCGCCGCCTGCCTCTTGGAGGAGGTCGACGCGCTGTTGCCCATCACCTCCCGGTGACCCTTCGAGTGATGAAACCAACAATGGGTGCCGAGTGGTTCCGTTAGGTTTGGCAACGGCAGCGTGACGGTACTCGACACAAGGGTATGGCGCTGAGACGTGCGCTGGGGGCGACCGCGCGGTCCGTCGCCGCGGCGGCGACGGCGACGATACGACGCGGGTGTCATCCGCGCGAGTCACAGCCGTGGACGCGCATCGCCGCCGCGTCGTCGTGGTCGTCGTCGTGGTCGTCCTCATCGGGTTTCACGAGTCGTGGTCCCGTCGTCGTCGCTCCTTCCTCTGCCGACGCTTCGCCGCCGGCGTCGTCGCGCGCGTTCAGCGGCGATGCGACGTCCACGTCCGGCTCTCACTCACGGAACGCCGCGTCGTCGTCGTCCGTGATGACCCCCGCGCTCGAGCGGCGGTTAAACGCCATCGCCGCGCGACACGATGAACTCCTCGCGTCACTCGTGGCCGATCCCCCGCCAAAGTCTTCCGACATCGCGCGCATCAACAAAGAACTCGCGCGCGCCGAACGCGTCGTCCGAGCGTACGCATCCGTCAAGGAACAACGGGACGAGATCGCGTCGCTGGAGGTAGTCATCGCCGAGTCCGCATCCGACGCAGAGATGGCGGAGATGGCGAAAGATGAACTCGACGTGCTCGACGAATCGCTTCCCCAGTTGGAACAATCACTCGCGCACTTACTGCTCCCCGCGGACGACGCGGACGACGCCGGGGTCATCCTGGAGGTCCGCGCGGGTGCCGGCGGCGACGAAGCCGCGCTCTTCGCGGCTGACCTCCTGCGCATGTACGAGATGTTCTCGCGGAAAAACGGATGGCGATTCGAGCTCGTCGCGACGAACGCATCCGAAACCGGCGGGTACAAAGAGGCGACCGCGTCGTTGGCGGGTGATGACGTGTACGGCCGCCTCAAGTTCGAGTCCGGGGTGCACCGGGTCCAGCGTGTGCCGGCGACGGAGACGCAAGGGCGGGTGCACACGTCCACCGCGAGCGTCGCCGTGTTGCCCCAGGCGGAGGAGGTGGATCTCGTGATCAGGGACGACGACTTGAAGATTGACACGATGCGCGCGTCGGGCGCGGGTGGGCAGCACGTCAACACCACGAACAGCGCGGTGCGCATCACGCACACGCCCACCGGGGTCACGGTGTCCATGCAGGACGAGCGGTCGCAGCACAAGAACAAGGACAAAGCGATGAAGGTTTTGCGCGCGAGGATATACGAATTGGAACGACGGAAACTCGCCGACGCCCGGGCGGATCAGCGAAGGTCTCTCATCGGCAGCGGCGACAGGTCCGAGCGCGTCCGCACGTACAACTACAAGGAAGGCAGGGTCAAGGACCACCGGATAAACTTGTTGCTCAACGATCTGCCGGGTCTGATGGACGGAGGGGATAGTTTGGGTGAGATGCTCGCGGCGCTCAAGCTGGAGGAGCGGCGGCAACTCATGGCTGAATTCAGCGTGAGTTCAGAGTGATATTGAACTGTAGTCTTAAGTCTTATTCATTAACATAATAGAGAGAGATGTGTAGTGGTGCACCACACACACGCGCGATGACGTGCGGGTGATTAGGGTTAGGGTCAACCCCGCTTACTTGCCTTCGAGCACGAAGTTCCGCCCGATGAACTTGAGAACCTCGTCGATGAGCCACACCGGCGCCGCCGCCGCGCACACCAACAGCCACTCGTTGAAATCGAGCGGCACGATGCTGAAGATCGTCGCGAGCGCGGGGACGTACAGGATCAGGAAGTGAAGCGCGAACGAGCTGAACATGGCGAGGATCAGCCACGGGTTGATCCACGGGGGCATGACGATCAGCGAGATGTCTTCGGATATCGCGTTGCACGCGTTGAACATCTCGATGACCACCAGCGTGGTCAGCGACAGCGTGGACGCCTTGACCTTACCCGCGTGGAAGTAGTCGCACCCGGTGAAGGTGTACTGCTCGCCGCCCGCGGTGAATTTACCACCCGGAAAGCCCTTCCAGTCGTCGCACTCGCCCCAGTGGGTGAGCTGGTGCCACGTCACCGGTGTGTGGCCGTCTTGGGACAAGTCGATGCCCCAAAACTCGGTTCGCGTGTACCAAACGGCGAAGACCCCGACAGTCGCGGCGCCGACGTAGAGCCCGACGACGAGGTACCTGACCAGCGCCCAGGACGAGATGAGGTCCTCGTCTTTGCGCCTGGGCTTCTTGGTCATGATGTCGACGTCGGGCGGGTTGAATCCAAGCGCCGTCGCCGGCGGGCCGTCCGTCACCAGGTTGACCCAGAGCAGCTGCACGGGAATCAACCCTTCCGGCATACCGAGCGCGGCGGTGAGGAAGATGGACACCACCTCGCCGACGTTGGATGAGATCATGTAACGGATGAACGCCTTCATGTTGTTGTAAATGGATCGACCTTCGGAGATGGCGTCGACGATGGAGGAAAAGTTGTCGTCGGCGAGGACCATGTCGGAAGCCTCTTTGGCGACGGCGGTGCCCGTGATGCCCATCGCGATACCGATGTCCGCGAGCTTGAGCGCGGGTGCGTCGTTGACGCCGTCGCCGGTCATCGCGACGATCTCGCCGGCATCCTTGAGGAGCCGGACGATGTCCTGCTTGTGCTTGGGCTCCGCGCGGGAAAACACGCAGCCGCCCGGGGACGACAGCGTCTTCTTCTTCTTGGCGAGTGGCATGTCGGCGAATTCACGCCCGGTGAACGACCGGCCGACGGCATCCTTCGCGTTCGTGAAGATGCCGATGTCGGCGCAGATGGCCTCCGCGGTGAGCTTGTTATCGCCGGTGATGACGACGACGCGGATCCCCGCCGTCTTGCAGTCCTCGATGGCGCCGCGGACTTCGGGACGCGGGGGATCTCGGAGACCCGCGAGGCCGCAAAAGGTCAAGTCGCTCTCGATGGATTCGTACTTGGCGGGGTCCATGAGATCCTTGTGCGCGGCGTGCGTTTCGGTGCCGTCGTAGGAGCCGAGCTTACCGAGCTCCGTGCCAGTCTTGAGCGCGAAGCCGAGGCAGCGAAGGGCGTTGGAAGACATCTCTCCGACGGTGGCGATGATATCTTTACGTAAATCGTCGGAGAGGGAGACGACGGACCCGTCGGGGAGTAGGACGTTGGTGCACCGCTCCAGGACGCACTCGGGCGCACCCTTGACGAGCAGCGAGTTCTTACCCTTACCCGCGCCGTCGGAGACGATGACGGACATGCTCTTGCGCCCGCGGTCAAACTCCAACGTCGCGAGTTTGGCACCGCTCGACGAGTGGTACGCCGCGACGCCGCCGCATCCCTTGGCGGGGTCCTTGCTCCTGAGCTTGACAATCTTGGCGTTCGCGGCGGAGTCGTCGACGCCGATCTTCTCGGCGAGGACCTTGAGCGCACCCTCCGTGGGCTCGCCCGCGCACCTGAACTGGCCATCCTTGAGCTCGATGGTGCTCTCGTTGCACATGACGCATATTCTTGAGACGGCGTCGACGCAGGCGTCCAGCGCTCCGCCTTTGAGCCCCACGACGCCGCCGTCGCTGGGATCGTAGCTGGTACCCTGGACGGCGTAGGACGTTAACAAGCCGGGGGATCCCTTCTTGGCAATTTTGCTCGGGGTCTTGGCGCTGGTGGGTGCCTTGGGTACGACGAGTCGCACCGCGGACATGTTGTTAGTGGTGAGCGTGCCCGTCTTGTCGCTGCAGATGACGGACGTGCATCCGAGCGTCTCGACGCTCTGAAGCTTGCGGACGATCGCGTTCTTCTTCGCCATCTTACGCGTGCCCAGCGCGAGGCACGTGGTGATGACCGCGGGGAGTCCTTCCGGGATCGCGGCGACCGCGAGCGCCACGGCAATCTTAAAGTAAAACGTGCACTTGGAAAAGTTGAAGTCGACGTCGGTGATCGAAAACGGATCGGCGAATCCGCCCCACTTCCAGCTGATGAACATGCGGTAGTTCATCAGCCACACCGCGAGGCAGATGGCGCCGATCATGTACGTGAGCTGGTCCCCGAACTGGTCCAGCTTCTGCTTGAGGGGGGTATCGTCCTCCTCCTCCGCGGCGGCTTGGATCTGCGCCTGGATCTTACCGATCTCCGTTCGCATGCCGGTGTCGATGACGACGGCGACGCACGCGCCTTGCGAGACGGACGTTCCGCCGAAGAGGACGCACTCCTTACCCTGGAGCTCGCACCCGGCGTCGGACACCGGGTCGGTGGTCTTGTTGACCGCGACGGACTCGCCAGTCAGCGACGCTTGTTCGAGTCGGATCGTGGCGGTTTTGAGGCGAACGACGCGGCTGTTAACAACAAAACAAGACGTCAGTCTGATTGCCCGTACGTGCGGAAATACGAATGTAAAAATAGACTCACCAATCGGCTGGGACGCGATCGCCCGTGCGAACTTCGACGACGTCGCCCGGGACGAGCTCGCGCGCGGGGAGGTCGCTGACCCACTCACCGGCGCGGAGGCATCGCGCGGTGTCGCTCTGCATCTCCTTGAGCGCCTCAAGCGCGCTCTCCGCGTTGCTCTCCTGCCACACGCCCACGATGGCGTTCAACACGAGGATCAGCAAGATGACGCCGGGCTCGACAAAGTCCACGAGGGAGAGCTCGACGCCGGGCGCGCGTTCCTCGGTGAACGCGAGGACGAAGGAGACGAGCGCGGCGACGAGGAGGATCTTGACGAGCGCGTCGTCGAACTGCTCCAACACGAGCTTCCACAGCGGCTTGCCCTCCTCCTTGTCCAGCTCGTTGAATCCGAACGATGATCGAAGGGTGTCGACCTTTGTTTCGCTCAGGCCGGTTTGCGGGTCCACGCCCAGCTTGGCGCAGACGTCGGGGGCGGACGCGGTCCACGGCGTGTACGGGCCATCGCCGGCACCGCGTTTCTTCGACGGGGTCTTACGCGGCGGCATTGTTATGATAACCTCGCGCAAGGCTTAGTGACTGAGGCGTCGACTCAGATCTGCCAACGGTTCATTCACCACGTGCAGACGTGGAAAGCGTCGACGGGCCCAATCAGCTGTCAGTGTGCCAAAAACCTGGTTGACAGCACAGCTGTGCCCTCTCGACCTCGCCACTCGTGTGATGCACGCGCCGTCGTCGCTCTCACCCATCCGCGCCGCGCTCCGAGTCGCCGCCGCGAGAGGTACCGCCAGATCCTCCACCCCAACGAGAAACCACCCGGGCTTCACCCCGCGACGCCGACCAGTCACCACAACGATCCACGCCGCGACGCCATCAACCGACGAAAAAGCAAAGATGGCACCCATCGTCGTCACGTTCGTGACCGGCAACCAGAACAAGCTCAAGGAGGTGCGCGCCATCCTCGGCGAGGAACACGCCGATAAGTTCACCCTGGAGGCGTGCAAGGTGGACCTCCCCGAGCTACAGGGCGAACCGGAGGACATCGCCAAGGAGAAGGTCATGCTCGCCGCGAAGCAGATTAACGGACCAACCCTCGTCGAAGACACCAGCCTGTGCTACAACGCCCTGAAGGGCCTACCGGGTCCGTACGTCAAGTGGTTCCTCGATAAGCTCGGGCACGACGGACTGAACAAGATGCTCGCAGGGTACGAGGACAAGACCGCGTACGCGCAGTGCATCTTCGCGTACGTCGACGGGCCTGGGGGCGAACCGAAGGTTTTCACTGGCACCACAGATGGGAAGATCGTACCGGCGCGGGGACCCACGGACTTTGGGTGGGATCCGGTGTTTGAACCGGCAGGGTACGACAAGACGTACGCGGAGATGGACAAGGCGGTGAAGAACTCGATATCGCACAGGTACAGGGCGCTGGATAAGTTCAGGGAGTTCATCCTCGGCGAAACCGCCCGGTGACGGGTGAGTAGAGAAACTTTTGATAGCAAACAGAGTTCGTAACGAATATCAAGTGACGGCTAGTTGTGATGGTTCCTCCGTGAGTTGAGGCGTACATCCCTCACAGCACTCACGTCCTCCGTGAGAGTTGTGAAGGATGAGGAGAAAGAAGCAAATCATCGCCTCAACTCACGGAAAAACCACCATCCAACCTCACACGCTGCGCTACGCCGCCGCCCCCTCGCGTCTGTTAAGCCACCACGTGACACCCGCTCTCAACGGCAGCGACGCGACCGCGATACCGACGCACGCCGCCCACTGCCCACCGGTCAGCGGCCTGGTGTGAAACACCTCCCCGCCGAGTTCCACGATGGCCACCTGCATGGCGAGCTCGGCGGCGAATATGCCGCAAAAAACGCGGTTGCTCGTCACCCCCGCGAACACGTCGTAGCGCCCGTCCACCGCGCGGCAGTTGAGCTGGTTCGCCAGTTGCATCAGCACGAACGCGTTGAACACGAGGGTGTAGTGCACGGTCGGCGCGTCGCGTAGCACTCGCTCGGCGCCGTCGATGAGGTCGAAGTAATCGGCGGCGCCCGCGAATTCCCATCGAGAGTGCACGTCTAATTGCCCGTACGCGTTTCGCCCGCTCGGAACGTCGAAGATGACGTCGCCGTACCAAACGAGCGTCGCCATCGCCGCGAGCTGGTACCCCGCCTGGGTGCCGATGTTCCACCGCATTCGTGCTGACACGATGGGCTCGTCGGAAGCGATCGGAGGCCTCGAAAGTAGGTCTTCACCGGGGTAATCGGTTGCCAACGCCAGCCCCGCGAGGGAATCCATCATGAGGTTCAGCCAGAGCATCTGTATCGCGGTCAGCGGTGACTCACCGACGACCAAGGCGCAAACACACGCCGTGGTCACCGCGGACACGTTCACGGTGAGTTGAAACTGGAGAAACTTCTGGACGGAGAAGTAAACGTTGCGACCCCACTTCACCGCCGCCACCGCCGAGGAAAAGTCGTCGTCGAGGAGCAAGATGTCGCTCGCGTCTCTCGCGATCCTCGTGCCCGCGACGCCCATCGCGAAGCCCACATCCGCGGCGCGCAGCGCGGGCGCGTCGTTCGTCCCGTCCCCCGTCACCGCGACAACCTCCCGCCGATCGAACCGCCTCGAGCGTTTAATCCCCGACACCAACGCGAACTTATCCCGCGGGGACGACCTGGCCAATACCCGCAGATCCGGCCACACAGCGTCAAACGCCGTTTGGCTCGGCTCCCCCGTGACTGGATCGCACACGAGCTTTCGAAACGTCTCGGCGTCCATCGCAACATTGGCGGCGGGGGAGTCGATGGTTGACCAAGGTGTCACCTCCGTCAACCACCTCGGCCTCAACCGGTCCGCGTGGTCGGACTCGTCGGCGGAGCCGTAGTCGGAAGGTAAGATGCCGCACTGTTTAGCGACTGACGTCGCCGTCGCAAGCGAATCCCCGGTGACCATTCGAACGGTTATCCCCGCGTCCTGGCACCGCGCGATCGACGCCGGGACCTCGTCACGCAACGGGTCCTCCATGGCCACCGCCGCGACGAGCGTCAAGCCGCTCTCCCACCCGGGTTTCAGTTCAGAGCACTTGCAGTCGAAGCCCGCTTCGCAATCCTTGCGAGCGACTAAAAGCACCCTGAGTCCCGAATCCGCCCAACCCTTCGCCACCGCGTTCACCGTGCCGACGTCGATTGTACTGATCCCTTTCCCGTCGGCATCCAGCACGTGCGTGCAGAGCGGGAGGACGTCGAGCACCGCGCCTTTCACGTATTGTCTGAAGTGGCCAAAATCGTGGTGAAACGCATCCGTGTTTTCTTCTTCGCAGTCGACGGACAAGTCTCCGGACCCCTGGTCGGCCACCACCTCACACGTGTCGTCGTCTGATTCGTCCCTCGGCGGATCAGGCACCCACACGAACGAACACGTCCGGCGCCGCTCCGACGTGAACGGAACGATCCGTTCGACGCCGCCGTGCGACCCCGAGCTGGTGTCCAGCGAAGACGCGAAGGCGAGGAGCGCCAGCTCGGTCCTCGACCCGAACCGTTCCTTCGCCGTCGTCTCAGCTGACTGGTCACCAGTAGCGCTAGAAGAAGACACAGAGCCGCCGACCTTGACGCGCTCTCGCGCGGTGGAGTTTGACCTCACGGCGTCCGCGAGCCCGCGCCATAGCTCGTCGCTCACGGGCGATTCAAACGCCGGATCCGGAACGTCCATCGTGTCGCCGCTGTCGCCGGGGTCCCAGGTGGTCAAAGCGTCGAACCCGGCTTCATCGACGCACGCGTACCGGCTTTTACCCTCGAACGTGAACTCCCTTTGTCCCGCCCACGCGCGAGTCACGCGCATCTCGTTCCGCGTCAACGTCCCGGTCTTATCCGTCAAGATCGTCGTCGCGCCGCCCATCGTCTCGCACGCGCCCAGGTACCGAACCAGGTTGTTATCGTCGAGCATCCTGTGAGGGTTAAAAAAAACACGTCGTCAGTCAAATTGCAATCGTCCATTGTCAGTCAAATTGCAATCGTCCATTGTCCATACAAAGATTAAAAGAAACTCACCGCTTAACGCTGAAAGCCAGCGCGAGTGTCACCGCCAGGGGCAAACCCTCGGGAACCGCGACGACCACCACGGTGACGCCGGTGATGACGAAGCGCAGGTACTGCTCCGCTATTTCGGTCCACGTCGAGTTCGAACCCGCGACCTCGTTGACGCAGCCGACGAACACACCGCTGAGAAACAACCGCCGCGTGTACGACGCGGACATGGCGAGCGTCACGAAGGCGCCGGCGTAAAAGCCGACTTTTCCGATGGCGAGCGCGAGCGTCTCCAGCTTGCCCTGAAGCACCGTCTTATCGTCCGTGGACAACACTGGGGTACTTGTAGTGACCGTATCGGTATCGGTAATTTGGTGGTGATCGGGTAATTCACCGCCGCCCTTACCGTCCTGCCCGCGTACCATCGCGGTCACGAGACCCGCCTGGCTGTTCACCCCGACCGCCACAGCCATCGCCTCGCACTGCCCCTCCAACACCTTGGACCCGCTGAGCAACACCGGCGCCCCCGCCGACGTTTTTCGCACGTCGTCGGACTCACCCGTGAGATGCGACTCGTCCACGGTGACCTCGGCGCAGTCACACGTGGACACCAGGACGCAGTCCGCGGGCGCCACGTCACCCGCGTCGAGCAACAACAAGTCTCCGACTAAAACGTCCGCGACGCCTGTGAACAAAACACGCCGTCATTTTAATCGCCAATACGAGAATTAAAAATAAACTTACCAATGGCGCACTCGTCGCCCCCGCGTCTCGCCCGTACCACGTACCCTTCCGCGGCTGCCGCGTTGAGAGCCTCGAACTGCGCTTGTTTTTGCCCGTCGTTGAGCGCGGTGACGACGGATACGACGGCGACCGCCGCCAGGATCGCGGCTCCCTCCACCCACGCGTGTGGGTTGTGGTTATCGGTGTTGAAGCCGAGTTCCAGGAGTAACGAGAGGGCGCCGCACGCGACGAGTATCCTGAGCGTATCGTCGTCGAGGGCTTGGAGTAGGAGGTCGACGAAGGACTTGGTCGGGCGCGAGGGGACGGCGTTGACGCCGAACGCGGCGGCGCGCGCGTCCGCGTCGACGACGTGAAGCCCCGACGTGTCTTCACGCGGTGCCGTGGCGAGGCCGGACACGGTGTCCGCGCGGAGGCGTCGCGCGAGCTCGTATAGACCGCCCAGGGCTGATATCCTCGCGACGCGGCCTTCGCCGGGCGTCGCCTCGCACAGCTGTCGGAGCGTGGCGACGTCGACGCCGAAGCCGTGCGGTGGATCGTAACCCCGTAGCTCGTCGCCGCTCTCGGAGCCGCTGTAGAACTCGGTCGGTGGTGATGGCGGGGCGCGCTCGCTTGACTTTGACGGGGTCTCGGCGGCGTCGGCGGCGATGCGGCGCATCGTGCGGCGAACGGGGCGGATGCGAGGGGCTCGATACCGCGTCCGATGTGTCCACGCGGCGGGTCGCGGGCGAAGGAGCGCGAGCGCGGCCATGGCGGCTGGGCAAGTGACGCTGAGGTTGAGACGGCAACCCTCAAGAAGTTCGTTTCGGCAGCTCCAAGAGGTTTTTTGAAAAAAGCAACGACACGAGCAGAGCGAAGAGCTCACACAAGAGACCCGCGCGCGCTGACTGTCGACATGGGAAAGAAAAGCAAGCGACGCGTCAGCACGCCAACGCCCTTCAAGGGCCAGATCCCGGCCTTCATCACCGTCGCCGAGCAGTTGCCGGAGGTCTTCAGGGCGCACGTCGTGTCAAAACTCGACTTGGCAGACGCGCTCTCTCTCGCCCAGGTGAGCAAGTTCTACAACGCCGCGGTCTGGAGCGCGGGAAGCGCAAAAGGCGTCGGCACCCTGAACTATCCTGATGCTAGCGAGCGTATCCCTTACATGTTCGGTTTAGCCGCGTACAATGGCAACGTGCCCGCACTGAGAGCCTTCGTGGAGGCTGGGGTGGACGTGAATACTTTGGTCCCAAAGAAAAGTCACGAAGACGAGGACGAACGTGCTTATTCTCGCCCACATGATAATATGCCAAAACATATCCTTCAACACCCGCTCTACGATGACGACAATCCTGGCAAAACAAAACACAAGAAATGGTTGATGGAGAAGGCGCGATTTATTGATGAGATTGGCGAGCCTACCTACACTGCTCTGCACATCGCCGTTAGATACGACGAGCAAAATGCGATGAAGTATCTCATCGAGGCGGGTGCAGATGTGAACAAAGGCGAGGTGGGCGGCAATTTCGATTCACCCTTGCACATCACCGCAAGAAAAGATCGTGGGATCGCACTCAGTAAGCTCATCAGGGCCGGCGCGAATCTGCACAGCCAAAATGTGATGGGCGCAAGCCCCGCGTCGATGGCGATCGCGGTGGGATGCAAAACCGCCCTGTTGCAGTTGCTTACAGTCGGTGGCCCGGACATTCACGACACACTCCACATGGGCAAGCAAGTTAAATTGAGGTGGGTCGCCCATATGACGCTACAAAACGACATGAAAGCCGCAGATGACGCGGGTGAAGAACGGGTTACGAGCGACAAAGTCCTGAACGCTTTTGAGATTTTCAATCTGGTGAAAGAGCACGAGGAAAACGCGTAGCGCAACTTCTCGCATGTAATACAACACCCGCTCATCGCTCATTTACCCCCCTTCTTCGACTTCTCCTCGCGCAGCTGCGACGACAACGTCGCCATCAACCCCTTCAGCTCCCCGTCACCACCCTCGCCGTTGTCCACGACCTCCAGGCCCATCCCCGCGAATTTATCGCCGACGTCGTCGAACTTTCCCATCAATCCCCCCGAGTCGTCGTTCGACCCGATCGCCTCCCCGAGCGCGGGCCCGCCCGTCTCCTTCTTCTTCTCCTCGTACGCCAGCATCCTCGCCACGATGTCGTCCGCGAACGAGTTGAACTCTTCCGCGCCCTCCCCGCCTCCGAGCATCGACGCCACGTCCATCGAGTTTATGTCCACGATGGGCACCCCGGCGCTGCCGATGCCTCCCTGTTCGAACGCCGCGAGCTGCTCCTCGAGCGCGTCCGCGGCGGCCTCCACGGCACCCTCCGCGTCGACCGGGTGGCCGTCGATGCGTGGCGCGTCCGCGATGGCGCCCTCGAAGTCGTCGTAGATGGACTTGGCGCCCTCCTTCGGCTCGTTCTCCGCCACCCATCTGCCGTCCGTCGCTTTCACCTTGGCGCTGAGATCGCGCACGAGCGCGTCCAGCGTGGCATCGCCGGACGTCGGCTTGGTCTCCGACATGTCACGTGGGCACTGACGCGCGGCGTGTTCGAGCGGAACGCGCCGATACTTCGTCGGCGTGTGAACGCGCCGGTCGAAGTGTCCACCGCGCCTTATCCTCCTTTTCCCATCTTGCCGAGCGAGTTCTCCGATGAGTTTCCCGCGAACCGCTTTTTTCATTCATTGCTCCGACGCGCGGTCGCCCATCGCACGCGCCATGGCGGACGTCGGACAGAAACGCCACAACGGCGACTGGGGCAACGGCAACAAGGACCGTAAGCGCAAGAAGGTCCGTGGTGATACCCAAACCCGCAGGAGCGCGTGACCCCGGCGGCGGGAGCGAGTCACCATGATGCCTGCGATCGGCACCTGCTCCCACCGCCGCCGCCCCGCCGCCGACGCACCATCGCGCCCGAACATTCCCCACCCATCCACCCATCCACCCGACGCTGACCACGCACGCACCCGCACCTACCGCACGCAGAACTTCACCCCCAAGCCCGGGCAGCAGGCGCGGCGGGAGATCGACGTCGCGTGCTCCAAGGGCGACTTCGCCGCCGCGTTCGCAGCCTTCGACGCCGCCGTGGATGCCGGCGACCCGCTCCAGCCGCACTCCTTCAACGTCCTCCTCCACCTCTGCTCCGGCGGCACCACGGGAGGTAACTACGGAAAGGACGACGCCGCGACTAACGACGGTGACGCGCCGGCGCCCCAAGCGAAGGTGGTCGTCCCGTCCGCAGACGCGGTCCACGCCGAGCGCGCCAACGCCATATTCAACAAGATGGTCACGCTCGACATTCCACGAACCGAGATGACGTACACCGCACTCGCGCGCATTGAAGCCGCGACGGGCGAACCCCGCAAGGCACTCGACATCGCCAAACGGCTAATAGACGAGAGGCTCACACCGAAGCTCCGTACGTTCGCGCCCGCGCTTCACGCGTTTTGTATTAAAGGCGACATCGCGGGCGCGCTCGAGACTGAAGCGGCGATTGCGAGCGCGGGCATCGAGATTTCCGAGTTGGAATACGCGGTGTTGCTGACCGCCTACGCGGACGCGGCGCGGTGGGAGGACGGCCTGGCGCTGCTGCGACGGATGCGTGAGGAGGTCAGGTCCCTCGCGCCGCCGCTGATGGAATCCGTTCGCAGTTTCTTCCAGTCGCATCCGCAATGGGGAGTGGAAGAATCGGTAATCGTAGACGAAGCAACCGGAGCCGCTTCCTCGTCGCCGTCCGACACGAAGATGCAGCTCGCGGCGATCGACCTGAGCCCGGAGGACCGCGCGAGTTTACTCGCGGGCATCGGTAAGCTCGCGCGTGAACGCGAGGCCAAGTCGTCGTTCGACGGGTTCGTGGGATGGCTCAACCGGCGCGGACCGTTGCCGTACCTTGTGGACGGTGCCAACGTCGGGATGTACAACCAGAACTTTCAGACGTCTGGGTTTAACTTTAACCAGGTGGAGAAGGTGATGAACGCGCTGCGACCGTTGGCGAAGGACACGCACGGCGCGAGACGCGCGGCGTGCGGCGGTGAAGACGCCGAGCCCACGCCCGAGGCGGCGGCGAAGCCGAAGGAGGGGGGGGATGGGGAAAGCAAGGCGGAGGCGGATGGAAACACAGAGGAAAATACAGAGGGAAACACGGAGGAAATGACGGAGGAGGCACGGAATCTCGACGCGGGTCTGACGCCGATCGGCGACATCGACATCACGAACCTCACGAAGAACCCCGGGGTCAACACGCCGGTCAACTTCCTCCACGTCAGGCGAGTCCGCGGCGGCCCCGCGAACCACCACCGATCGAAGCAACTCATCGAAGGGTGGAAACGATGCGGGGAACTGTTCGTGTGCCCGCAGGGATCCAACGACGACTGGTACTGGCTCTACGCCGCGGTGGCGAGCGGGAACGACACGTTTTTGGTGAGTAACGACGAGATGCGCGATCACGCGTTCCAGATGCTTCCGGCGCCGAGGCTCTTCGCGAAGTGGAAGGAGCGGCACCAGGTTCGGTTTCACATGAGCGCCGCGAACGGGCTGGAGTTTTATCACCCGCCGCCGTACACGTCATGCGTGCAGGAAGGGAAAGGTGGGGACTGGTGGTTGTTCCCCGGGGATGACGGCGAGTGGACCTGCGCGGTCAAGAAGTGACGAGTCATATGATAGATTACGCCCTTAGACGCGGAAAGCCGAAAAGAAGTTCAGACTCGTATTTTCATCTCCTCCTCGGAAGCCTCGAATTCCTCGCCATTGGCTGTGGCGCCCGACGAGGTCATGGCGCGTCACGATCGCCGCGTATCGAGGCTCGCGATGCCCCGCCTCGTCGCACGCGCGTTCCTCCTCGTCGTCGTCGCCGCGACGATCCTCCCCACGCGCGTCCTCGCCAAGGAGGAGCGGCTGATCGGCTGGTTGGGCGAAGTCGCGCGGCCCCTTCACGGATCCGGCGCCCCGGGCGGCGACAAGCCCACCGGCGAGGCCGCCGAGCTCGCGCATCTCGGCTACTGGCTCGAGCCGGTGTCGTGGTACCCGCGCGCCTTCCACCTGCACAACTTCATGTCGCCCCAAGAGGCGGACCGCATCCTCGAGATCGCGCGGCCCCGGTGCGTTTATTTTAATTCTCGTAGCACGTACAGGCAATCAGACTGACGTCACCGGTTTTGTTTACCCCCAGGGTTCGTCGATCGACCGTGATAGACTCCGTCACCGGCGAGAGCAAGGTGGACCCGATACGCACCAGCGAGCAGACGTTCCTCAACCGCGGCAAGTGGGACATCGTGACCAAGGTGGAGGAACGCCTCGCGGTCATCACGCAGCTCCCCGCGTACCACGGCGAAGACATGCAGATCTTAAAGTACGGACTCGGACAAAAATACGACGCCCATCACGACGTCGGCGAGCTCGACTCCGCGTCGGGGAAACAACTCGCGGCCGAGGGTGGCCACAGGGTCGCCACCGTGCTCCTCTACCTCTCCGACGTCGAAGAAGGCGGGGAGACGGCGTTTCCCGACAGCGAGTGGATGACGCCGGAGCTGAAAACGTGGGCGGATGGGCAAAAGTGGAGCGAATGCGCCGAGGTGAGAAGTTTATTTTTATTACCGTATGGGCAATTGGTTTGACGTCGTGTTTTTTTCTCCTTACAGGGCAACGTAGCGGTCAAGCCGCGGAAAGGCGACGGCTTGCTGTTCTGGTCCGTGAACAACGAGAACACCATCGACCCTCACAGCATGCACGCGGGGTGCCCGGTGATCGCTGGGGAGAAGTGGACGGCGACGAAGTGGATCCACGCGAGGCCGTTTCGGTGGTCCGCGCCGGCGCCGCCCAAGGCTCCGCCCGGGTGCGATAACAAACACGAGCTGTGCAAGGCGTGGGCTAACGCGGGTGAGTGCAAGAAGAACCCGGGGTTCATGCTGCAGGACTGCCGGTGGGCGTGCAAGGCGTGCGACGCGGGTCCACGGGATATCAAAAAGTTGGAGGCGGAGAAAGCGGAGCGACTGAGGGGCGGGACGGCGGAGATATGACGAGTGAAAGGACGACTTTTGTGGACGTTTTTTTCGTGAACGTGAATAGCACACGTCTTATTAAAACACGCAAAGGTTAGGGTTATAATATGTACGTTTTCGCACCGTCGTAGTTTACTCATCCTCGGGCTTGGTCTTCTTGGAGCTCTTGCCGAGGGCGGACATGAGCAGCGGGGGCGCGAAGTGCGGGCCGCCGGAGGTGTTGCAATCCTCGCAGAAGGAGAGCATGATGGTGTCGATCGCCATCTCGTAGACGCCCATGAAGATGTCAGCCTCCTGGTAGGCGATGAACACGACGACGAGGACGGGGAGGATGGGCGAGGAGAGGTAGTTGGCGCTCTCCGGGTCGGTGTACTGGTCCATGTCGCACATGAGGAACGCGAGGATGCCGCAGATGCCGGTGACGACGATCTTGCCGAGGAAGGTGAGGAAGTCGCCGACGGTGTTGATGACGGCGATCCGCGCCATGTTCATGATGAGAAGCTTGATGGCGTGGATCGCGGAGTAGCAGTAGGAGTAGCCCTTGACCGCGACGAGGATGTACGCGTTGCGGTTGATGTACTTGAGCACCTTCTCGAGGTACCACATGCAGTACTTCACGCAGCACATCACGTACTTCAAGATGGGGTTGCCCTCCTGCATCTTCTTAGTCTTGCGGTCGATGTACTCGAGCACCGCGCGGATGAACTGAACCACCGCGACGATGAACGAGCCGAGCGCGATGGAACCGACGTGGTACCGCACCGCGCGGTGGATCGAGCGGCGGATCGGGGACTTGGGCATGGACTCGCGCTGCCAGTAGTACGCCGCGATGGCGCCGGCGGTGAACATGACGCCGAGGCCGACGATGAACTGCGTGGTCCAGAAGATGCCAAAGAGGTGGTACAGGGACATGTACTGGAGGGTCTCGTCCCACGAGATGGTCACGGTACCGGCATCGTCCTTCTTGAGCTCGCCAGAGGCGTACAGGTACACCGCGACGAGGCACGCCCAGCCGAAGAAGATTACGTTGAGCACAAAGGGAATGAGCGGCGAGAAGAGGATCATGGGCATGGCGGCGATGGCCTGCGACGCAACCTTGAGGACCGCGATGGCGATCATCAGGCGGCGGATCATGAGCAGGGTGAAGAGGAGCGCGATGCCGGTGATCGCCGCCATGAGGTAGGTGACGTACTCGAATGTCTCGGCGTTTTCGGAATCCTCGCCGACGGACCAAGAGGTGGTGTTGCCGACGAGGGTGGCGTTGGTCGACGAGCCGCTGTTGGAGATGCCCACCTCGTCGGCTCCGATGAGGCCACCCTTTAGGGCGCAGTACAACGTCAGCGCGATGAGGATCACGTTGAAGGAGATGACGGTGACCCACGCCATGCAACCGGCGAAGTACCTGAGGAAGGTCATGTAGACGATGCTGAACACGAGCCCGCCGAGGAAACCGCAGAGGACGATGACCATCCAAGCCTTGAGGAGATCCTCGAGGTACTCCTGGATCTTGTCGCTGTCGCCGGACATGGACGAGAGCATGTACGTGATGTCGCCGGTGTCCGTGCTGCCGGTATCCGCCGCCGCGAGCAACGTGAGCTGCTCCTCGGTGATGGTCGGGACGCATCGGTTCATCACGGGGGTGTACGCCACAAAGTTGGGGTAGCACGGGCCGGACATCGCGAGCGACGCGAGCTTCGCGGTGGCACCGAGCTTATCGTAGTAGTTGGTATCCCAGAAGCCGACGCCGCTGATGGACTGGCCGGAAGCGCCGTGGTAATTGCAGGTGAACGCGTCGTTGGTCAAGCCGGCCGCGATGGTCGTCGTGGGGCACTTCTCCAGGCACACGGAATCCGCGGGGATGAGGTGCATGGTGGCGTACTGTTGGGGATTGTAGTAATGAAGCACCTGGCGCTTGGAGAAATCAGGCGCGGTGATGCCGGCGTTGCCGGCGTCCTGCGGGTAGAGGTCGGGCTTGGTGCCGCAGAGGTAGCCATTGGAGTCGAATCCGTAGGACAGCAGGTTGGGGTCACCCTTGGACAGCGCGGTGCCGCCGATGATGAACATGCCGCCCCAGAACGCGGCGAAGATGAGGCAGAAGAGGACATCGGTGCATCTGCGCTTCTCGATGAGCTGTTGAGACGGAAGAGACGTGCGTGGGAGAGTTGGTCAGCGTCGCGTGGTGGAATCGGGTGAAAATCGAGCCCGGTTCGCGACCCCGCCGTTGTTGACACCCTGGGCGGTCGTTGGGTCAACCGCCGGGACGACGGACGCGCGCGGGCCTCGCGCGCGTCGCGGAACGGCAGCGAACCGACGGAACCGCTCGCGAGGTCCGCGCGCGGGTGTCCGCGGCGCGCTCGCGGCTCGATCGACGGCGGTCGCGCCCCGTGCCGGCGCCGTGATCGGTCTTGAATTCCCTTCCCCGGTTACCCGGTTTGGTAGTTATCGATTCAAGAATTGTCGGGCGGCGCGGTTCGAACGCGGGTTCGTGAATGGTCCCTGGGGCGCGGGTGGAGGTGTGACGTACCCCGGTCTCCTTCTCCTCGTTGTCTTTGCCACAGCAAGCCATGGTGACGGGTCGGTCGGAGACGGCGCGGTGTCTCGGCGCGGTGTCCAAACTGTTGAATCCCAAGTCCCTGCTTCGCAAGATATCCTGTCCCGCTTCAAACAAATTGTCTGCCAGGTCAGAGCCCGGTCAGATGGATCAGCCGCCCATAATATCAATGACTCAAGAATGACGGTGTATTCGCCAGCTCGGGTGCTCCCACATAGCAAACAGTCGGTAACTTTTTTCACAAAATGCCACTGAAAAAGCCCGGGAAAGAAATATTTTGCACAGAGTCGACGTGGTGTCCACCCAGAGACACGTCGACCCCCGCGCACGTCGGACACCGTTTGTTGAATCGCGCGGCTCGTTCGTGAGCAAGACTTAGTTAAGGCGAATAACCGATGCGCCGCGCCGCGTCGGTCGCCCGCGGGGCGTTCCGCGCGCGCCCCTTCGGCGTCGATTTCCCCGACCCTCGAGCCCATTTGCGACCTGGGGGCGCCCGATGGCTGGCCGCGTCCCCCTCGGTGACGCGCCCCGTCGTCGACCCGCGCGCGCCGCTCACCGCGGGCGGCATCAACGCCGTCCGCGCGTACACGTCCGACGACGACACCCGGCGGATGAACCCCGCGGTGGTCGTCGGCGCGTCCCGGGGCGGGCTCTGCCCAACCTGCTCCTCCGCGGTGCAACCGATGTGGCCCAAGGCGCTCCTTCCCAACGAAGTCGGCGTTCACGGCGCCGACAACGGCCCGACGTACTGGTGCGCCAGCTGTAAGGACGTGTGCAAGGACCCGATACGACGCGGCGGGGCCCACGGATCCAACGACGACGGCGTGACGGGGGTCGTGGACACGAACGGCGGAATCTCGGGCGCGCTGCATTATCCCGCAATGAGTCCAACCGCCCGGGCGCCGACGAGTTCACTCGGGTTCACGTCGCACGGCATGCTACCCACCGCGGTTCCCGGCGGGTCCGACGGCGCGGCGGCGAGCTCGCGGGCCACGGAGACGCTCGGAGGACCGGGGGTGCCGTTCGGGGTGCCCACCACCGGCGGCGGCGGAGGAGGAGGAGGATCGGTGCGTTCATCTTAATCTTCTCTCATGTGCGGGCGATTAGATTGACTGACGTCGTTTTTGTTTACAGGGGGGCGGAGCTCACGTCGCGGGCGACGGCGGCAGGCACTTCAGCGACTTCGACGCGCGGCTCGCGTCGCTGCCCACGCCCAAGCGGATGGTACAGATGCTCGACGCGTACGTCGTGGGGCAGACGCACGCCAAGAAGGTCCTCGCGGTCGCCGTCTATAACCACTACAAACGGGTGTGGAGCGGCGGGCAGGAGAACCGGCCCTTAAACCCGATCCCAGCCGCCGAGACGCAATCGCGATCGGAACCGGTGCGCGTCGATGACCACTTCAAGATGACACCGCACGACGACATCGGCGCGGCCCGCGCGAAGGCGAGCACGGAGGCGTGGTGAGATTCTTTTTATTTCCGTACTTACAATTCGAGATTGACGACGTGTTTTTTTAACAGGTGGCCAGTCAACGACGACGTCGCGGGACGGGACGACGTCGCCGCCGCCGCCGCGAACGCCGCCGCGGCGAACTACGCCCGGAACGAGGAGGAACGTAAACGTCTCAGGGCGTACCAAAACACCGGCGCCGCGTCCGCGAACGCCGCAGACCAAACGTCCTTTGCGAAGAGCCCGACGCTCGGGTGTCCTTTCGACTCGTCGGGCGCGCCTCCGCCCGGCGACCAACTCGACGCGGTTCGATTGGTACGTTTATTTCAACGCGTGTACGTGTGTATGGGCAATTATTATACTGACGTCGTGTTTCGTTCAACTCTTACAGGAAAAGTCCAACATCTTACTATGCGGCCCGACGGGCTCTGGCAAGACGCTGCTCGCGAAAACCTTGGCGGAGTTCGTTGATGTCCCGATCGTCATCGCGGACGCCACGACGCTGACGCAGGCTGGGTACGTGGGCGAGGACGTGGAGAGCTTGTTGCATAAGCTGCTGCAAGCCGCGCGGTACGATTTGGCGGCGACGCAACGGTGAGTTTTTTTTTACGAGATATTCCCGTATGGGTACTTGTAATTGGACTGACGTCTCGTGTTTTGTTCCACTCTTACAGGGGCATCGTGTACATCGACGAGATCGATAAGCTGACGCGCAAGTCCGAGAACCTGTCCATCACTCGCGACGTCTCCGGCGAGGGTGTGCAGCAGGCGCTTCTGAAGATGGTGGAAGGGACGGTGGTGAACGTTCCGGAGAAGGGCGGGCGGAAGAACCCGAGGGGCGAGTTCATCCAGGTGGACACGTCCGACATATTGTTCATCTGCGGCGGAGCTTTCTCCGGGCTCGAGCACGTCGTGGACGAGCGGCAGCAGAAGAATGCGTTCGAGCGCGTGATGAGGGACAGGCGGCGTATGGGCAAACAGTCACCGGATTCTCCCGCGTCGCCGATAGGGGACGCCAGGCGGGTGGAGACGGCGGCGTCGCTCGCGTCCGCGCTGGGCGCGACTCGCGCGCGATTGGCCGACGACGAAGCCGTCCAATCGCTGGCAGCCACGTCATCAACATCACCGACCGACACCGACCAACGACCGTCCATGGAGACGAGGCGAGCGCGAGAATCCGCCGCGAACGACGAACCGTTCTTCTTCAACTTTGAAGATGGCGAAGAGGAAGCCGAGCACCGAACGGCGGAGACTCGAAGAATCGGTACGTTTCTTTTTATTTATTACGTATGGGCAATTAGAATGACGTCGTGTTTTGTGTACAGCCGCGGACGACGCCATCGCGGATACGGAATCCAGCGACCTGGTTCGATACGGACTCATACCCGAGTTCGTGGGACGGTTCCCGGTGACTGTCCCGTTGCGATCGCTGGGCGAGGATGAGCTCGTGCGTGTGTTGATGGGCCCGCACAACGCGGTGGGACGGCAGTACCAGGTGCGTTTATTTTTATTTCCGTTGTATGGGCAATTTGTATGACGTCGTGTTTTGTGTACAGCGGCTGATGCGAATGCACGGGGTCGATCTGGAGTTTACCGACGGCGCGCTGCGCGCCATCGCGCGAGCCGCGTTGAGGCGCGAGACGGGCGCGCGTGGTTTACGGACGCTCGTGGAGAAGCTGTTGACCGAGGCGATGTTCGAGGTGCCCGACGCGCCGGACGTCACCGGGGTCGTCGTGGACGAGGTTTCGGTGCGAAGGGGGCTCGGTTTATCGCTCTTCGCCACCGAGGGCGACGACTCGTCAAACGTCGGTTCGGACGTCGAGGAGAGGCTCGCGGGCGGGGCCAGGCTCGTGTACCGCGCCAAGGAGGGTGTCAGTGGGGAGGAGAAGGCGACGACGGAGGCTGAGGCGGACGACGAGCCCAGGGCGGCGACTGTGTAAACAATCCGTGTAATAACTAACGACGCGTAAATTTCAACTTCAACGTCCTGGTCGGCTCAACGGAGACCGCCGAATCCCAACGGACTGTGATACTTATGCATGAGGCACAGGAACGTACACGCACGCTCCACGATGCCGTCCGTAGTAGGGTCTCTGCCTGCGTACCGCGTGAGGGTATAAAACGGTTCCTTCGACTTGGCCACGAGGTCTTGTCCGAAAAGAGTCCGAGATCGAGAGGCATCGGACAACGTCCCCGTCCCGGCCCAACATCCCGCCCGCGCCGATGCCACCGCAAAGAATCGCACAAACTCAAGCGCGAGCGTGAGGCTCGACTCGGGATCATCACGTTCCCAGGTACAGTAGTAGAAAGCGTTCAGATTTTCGAGCGAATTGCTGGCGACTTTCGCCGCCGCAAACATCGTCTCGCGATCATCGTCGCCGCCGTTCACGAGCCTCCTGGCCTCGTCGTCCAGCTCCGACGCACGTTTTCTCATCGCCTTGAAGTCAGAAAAGTCTTGATCCCGCTGGTCTACGCACCCTTCGCACTGGCAACGGAAACCGTGCGAACGATGCAGCGCGTCGCCGCGACCAGTCGGCGTGTCGCTTCCGACGACCGGCCCGTATGAAATCGTAAACTCTTCCCCTTCCCGCACTTCGCGGACGTTGTGGATCCGAATCTCGCGACCGCCGAAGCTCGCGAAACAGTTCGGGACGCACGAGTGGTTCATCAGCGACGCGTCCAGGAACAGCCCCATCGCGACAGTCGATTCGGACATGTTGAAAATCACGCGCCAGTCTTCCAGCTTGTCCAGCTCGGTACTTGCATCGTCGACGCCGTCTCGGTGCAATCGCGACGGCCAATCCGGCTTTTTTACGCCAAACGTGTTGGCCATCACTGCCAGCGCCGCGAACATGAGATCCTTCACGTCGCCTAAACCAGAGCATCGAGCCGCGAGTAACGAAAAGGCCACCACGCTCGCCCGTTTCGTCGTCGCGTCCGGGTCGTCGGACTCTTCCAACGCCCGCCACGCGCCGCGCCAGTCCAGGTCCACCCATCGCCTGGTTCGTTTGATGTTCCTCTTAACTTCGTCCCGATCCTTGCGCACCGCACGCGTGGCGAGCACGAATTCCGTCGGGATCAACGAAGTCCAGAGGAGGCCGCCCCCGGCGCACTCCATACGGCAGTGGTCGCCCGGGTCGCTCCACGCGGCGCGGCGGCATTCGTGCGAGCAATACCTACCGCCTCCGCAAGGGCACTCGATGCGCGGCTCAGCGGGTTCACCGGGTTTCAGCAGGTCGAAGCAGCGGTGGCACCGTTTCGTTTTGTGCCCTCGACGCATCGCGCTGGCGTAAACGCGTTCGCAAAGGAGATTGTCCCTTTCGTCCGCGTCCCTAGTGCGGGCGGCGACGACGCCGTGACCGTCGCCGCCGTCGCCGCCCATCGCCTCCATACGCGTCGCGCGACCCCCCGCGCCCCAATCGCCGACCTTGTCCATGTTTTCCGGCTTGACGGCCAACGGCGGCGTCTCGCGATTTTCTGTCGGCGATCCCTTCTCCAGCAGGTTCACCTCGAACCGCTCGCGTTTAGGGTACCACTTCTTGACGATCCCGACTCGCCCGTTCAGCTCGGGGCTGGACCGGAGGCCCTTCAGCCGTACCTCGCAGCCGACTTGGACCCAACACAGTTCCCCGGCTGGATCGACGATGGATCGGGACTCCACGTTTTCGATTACGTCCGGGTCCTCCGGCGGATCGGTCCAGATCGCCGGGAGATCCATCGGTCCGCGCGGGTTTAGCGGCATCTCCATCTCCGGCGCGAACTGGCGCTTCGTCAGTTTGTCTATCGCATCGTCGAACACGGAATCCCCGCGCGCGAGGCGGTTAAACACGCGGAGCGCGGCCTCTTTGGGTCCCACGCCGATTGGCACAAGTTCGCCGGCCTCGGCTTCGACGATGGCCATCACCGCCAGCATGCCGTCGCGAGCCTGCTCGAAGCTGACCATGCCATCGTGGACCATCGCGTCGCAGCACTGTCGAACGGCGCGGATGATACAGGTCGAACTGACGATACGGGCGTCACGGCCGCCGAGCGCCTCTCGCTCTGTTCATCACTCTCGGATCGCCCGAAGTCTCACTTGTTTTCGCGAAGAGCCGGAGCGAGAATACGAGCTAGACTAATCCTCACGTCGACGCCAGGATCCTCCGCCGGTGATGCGCGTACACGTGCCGCGTCCTCGCGCTGACGATCGCGCAAGGCACCACCGCGACCAACGCGAACGCCGCGCATATCCCCATCGCGTCCACGAAACACCCGGCGCCTAAACAGTCCCCAACGCCCGATCCGGTCCCCGAGGATGCAGTAGAGTTCCCCGCCGAAAGACCCGGCGTGTGCGCCGCGGCAGCCTGCGCGTCCGCGGCGGCGTCGTACATCCGGCCAAACACCCCCGTGCTCAGGGCGTAGCTCCCAATCATCGGCGCCACGCTCAGTCCCCCGTACACCGCGCCCGCGTGTTCGGCGCCGAAAATCTCAGACGACATCGAAGGCGCCAAACCCCAGTGCGCTCCGAGCGCGAACCCGACCATCGAAACGGCCGCGAAAACGCCTCCCTGAACCGGCGCGACGCGTAGCGTGAACATCCCAGCCGCCACGATGACCTGCGCGACGCAAAGCGCCACCGGTCTCGGCGTGGCGTACCTGTGCAGCGCGGATTCCGACGCAGCGCCTCCGCACAGGCGACCGACGCAGTTGCACACGGAGAACAACGACACCATCCCAGCCGCCGCGCTCGCGCCCACCCCCGTCGCGGCCGCGATCGCGTCCATGTTATTCACCAGCGCCATCGCCGCGCCCGACGACGCCATGATGGAGAACCACAAGAGCCAAAACTCGGGGCACGTCGCGCATTCGGCGAGAGTTAAACTGGACTTTTCGCGCCCCGCCAGAGGTGGCTGCTCGTGGGTCAACGGGGGCAGCGCCGGGATCGAGCTCCTTCCGAGCTCGTCGTACCCGTCCTCCTCGTTCCGCAGGTGTAGAAACGCACCTTCTCTGCCTATGATCTGCGCCCTGTTCAGCGCCCACTCGTCGTCGTCGCCGAGCACCCGCCCGTCGGAACTCTGCGAGCTCCGATCGTCCTCCTCTTCGTCCGAACTGGACTCGAGGTTGTTGAACCGTTCCCTCTGGCTGCCCCTTTGCCCGCGCATCAGCGGGTCCCCAAGGCCGCCGTGATCCTCGTCGTCCCACGCGCCTCTGTCCGCGGAGGAATCGAACGTCACCGACCTGCCGTGCGCTGATCCCCCGCGGAGGTTCCATCCGATTTGGTTCCTCGACGACGGAGCCTTTCGCAGCGCGCTTCGCGGTTTCACGATTCCGCAGCCGAGCTTACCGTCGATGGCCAGCGCGATGACCGGCGATGTCAACGCCCCGAGCACGGCGACGCTGAGAAGCACGTTCACGCGCTGCGCCAAGGGCCCGAACGCGTCGTTGAGCGCCGCGGACGTCGCGGCGCATCCCACTAGGAACACGGTGCATCCGGTTACTTTACCAAACGCTGCTCTGTCAGCCTTTGAATTCACTCGGCCTCCTCCTCCTCCCTCGCCGCCGAGCTGCGGCTTGACCTCCCGGATGAACGGCGAGGCGAGTAGCGCGACGACGCCGCCGATGAGCGCGATCATGAGCACGAACGTTTGCGCGCGGGCGTGTGCGTCGGTGACCACGGCGCTGTCCGCCGGCCTCGGCGTCGGATTCGTCTTCTGTAAATACAAAACACGACGTCATTCTAATTGCGCATACGAATATTAAATAAAACTTACCGAATGGTGTTCACCCGTGGGCGCCACCGTGACGTAGAGCTGCGCGAAGATGGCTGATGACAAACCGAGGTACGACTTGAGCAACCCCGCGACGGTTCCCTTCTCCGTCGGGAAGTTGTTCATGCTGGACAGTAACACGGCGGTGTCGAAGAAGGAGTTGCCGTTGGCGGCGAGAGCGATGAGGCACCCGGTTCGCCAGATGGGTGGTTTCCCTCGGAACCCGCGCGTCGTGCCGCGCAGTGTGGCGTAGATGCCGAGGTATCCGAGCGTGTGCATCGCGGCGCCGGTGACGAGGGTCACCCTCGGGCCGAACGCGTCGAACACGAGCCCGCCCAGGACGCCGAAGTACGCCCCGACGTCCTTGAACGACCCGAGCAGGTCCACCGCGGATTGGGATTGGTAAACCTGCGAATATTATGTCGTCAAACTAATTGCCCGTACTGCAAATACGGAAATGAACGCACCTCGCGGAGGGATCCGCTGTAGACGCTGAAGGAGTACGCGAGCCCGGCGCACGACTGCACGAGCATCGCGGCGGCGAGCACCGTCCACGCGTTCGGCGCCCATCGTCGCACGAGTCCCGCCGTGGCGCCCGCGAGCGAGACGGACGACGGGGACCTCGGCGGCGTCAACCGCGCCAGCGCAGCTTCCTCGTCGCGTTCAATGTCGCGCGGCGACGCACGGCCTGGGACGCCGCAGAGCTCGGGGTCCTCCGCCCACGGGTCCAGCGCGGGAGCATCGTCGGGGTCGTTATCGGGGTGCGCCCACGCGACGGACGCGTCGTTCAACGGGATGTCGCGCCCGAACGAGACCCGACCCAGCGCGGTCCTCGACGGGCGACCGGCGCGCATGGCTCCACTGTCATCGACATTTTGTCGGCGACCTTTCGAACACAAGCGAGGCGGCCGCGTGATGTGACTCAGCAAAGTTTAGTTTCTTCCTGGCTTGTTCGCGTCGTTCTAGTGTTTGATTCAATGTCTAAGGCGACCGGAGTCAGTCGGAGTCCATCCCCCAGTCCTCATCTATGTCGTCGTCGCCCGCGGGTGCCTTCAAATCGGCGTCTGGCGGGGAAGCCGCGACGCCGGTACCCTCGCGCTCGCTCGACTCCGCCGGCTTTTTCTTCGTCTCTGTTTTTTCCACAACTTCCCCGTCGCTCGTCACCTTTGCCCAGCTTCCGTCCGAGGTGACGCCGCTCTCCTCGGCGGAGTCCGCGGCGGAGATGGTGGCGACGCGGGGATGCGCCGGGGGTTCAGACGCAGGTGTAGCCTCGGCCACGGGCTCGGACTCAGCCTCAACCTCAACCTCAACCTCAACCTCGGGCTCGGGCTCAACCTCGGTGTCCTCCACCTCAACCTCGGGCTCTTCCTCCGCCTTCCCCTCGTCGCCTCCGCTCTCAGCCGCGGCTTCCTTGTCCTCCTCCTCCTTCTCCACCCCAAACTCCAGCTTGATCCTCCGCAGCGCGTAGAAGTACCTCTGCCAGAACTCCTCGCGCGTCACCACCAGCGGCACGATCCTCGCCTGCAACTCCGCCATGAACGCGTTGCCCTCGAGCACGCATTCGACCTCGGCGGAGACGGTGGGCGAGTCGACGTCGAACCCCGAGGTCCACCGTTCGAATCCCGCGAGGTCCTCCGGCTCGTCGCAGTACGTCGCGGAGTCCCGCTGCATCGCCGCGACGCGCTGCTCCAGCGACGGCGGGCGAGTCGCCGGCGCCTTTGGGTTTTGGTTTTGGTTTTGGCTGTCGTTTGGCGATTGATTTTTGGATTTGGCGGCTCGATCGCTCGCGAACCTCGCCGCCAGACCCCCGCCGGCGACCGCCGCGCCGCCCGCCCCGAGCCCCACCCTCGACGTGAACCCCCTCGTGTCGCCATCCCTATCGCTTCCGTCGCTTCCGTCGTCCTCCGCGGTGAGTTCTTCCTTCAGGTTGTGAAAAAACCGCTTGGACGCGCCGAGCATCTTGACGCCAAACTCCTCAACCTTGTGCCCGACGTCGTCGAGCGCGTCGACCGCGTTGTCGAAGGCGTCGACGACGTCCGCGTCGAGCCTCGCGGCGCCCCCGTCGCTGTCCGTGTCGTCGTCATCCAGCCCTAGGCCCGTGGAGTACTCCGCGGCGGCGACGTCCCCGGCGAACGCGGCGGTCTCGTCCACCGCGCGGTCGTTGAACTCGGAGAGGTCGTGCTTCACAACCTCGACCGCGCTCGCGACGTCGCGCTTGACGGTGGACGCAACCTCCGAGATCTTACCCCGCGCCGCGGCGAGCGCGCCCCACACCGCGTCGGGGATGAGCTTCTCGTCGCCCTCATCGTCGCTGTCATCGAAGGATCCGTCGGGCCCGGCGTTTGGGGACGCCGCGCGCGCGACGTCGCCGTCGGTCCAGTGGTCGTCGTGCGTCGTCGTCTTAGCCTTTGACGAGGTGTTTGACGAGGATCCCGCTCGTCGCGTCGTCGTCCCGCGCCCGTCGTCCGATTCGGAGTCGGAGTCGAGGATCAGGCCGCCGACGGCATCCGCGGCTTTGCGGAAGAAGTCCATCCGCGCTCGCACCGTCGGTCGGGGCTTCGTGTGCCGCGCGTCCGGGTGTGGCGAAGGGCGGCCCCGGCGTCACCTCGGAAGTTTTCTCGGACCTCAACGGCACGGCCGAGATTTTCGTCTCGATAGATCCATCTAGCACTATCCGTCGCGCGGGTGGGCCATACCAGGCCATACCATCCCCGCGGGGTGGCGCGGTGGGCATGTCGGCGCACGCGACGCTCGCGGCGACACTCCGGTACCATGCGCCCCGGCGGCGAGGTATACAACCAGCGGCACGTACCGCTCGGCGCAGTAGAGCGCGCGTGATGTCCGCGTCAGCAGGCGAAAGTTCATCGACGATGAGCGGCGTCGACCCCGACGACGGCGCTTGGCTGGTGACGGGCGCCGCCGGGTTCATCGGCAGCCACGTCGTCGAGCGCCTCCTACGCAGCGGCGCCAAGGTCATCGCGATCGATAACATCGACGAGAACGGCCCGTACCCCGTCGAATGGAAAGAGGCCAATCTCGATCTACTCGCGGACGTCGCGGTGAAAACTCGAGAGTCGGGATCGAGGCTGGTGTTCGCGCGATGCGACGCCCGCGACCGCGCGCGGCTCCACGCGCTCTTCCAGGGCGGCGATGAACTCCCGACGGGAATCGACGACCTCGACAGCCTCGACGAGGGAGACGACGAGCCCATGCCCGCGGTGTCGCGGGTGATCCACCTCGGAGCTCGGTCCGGCGTCGCGTCGGCGGCGTCGGATCCGGAGGGCGCCGTCGACGCGAACGTCGCGTCCACCGCCGTGCTCCTCGACCTCGCGGCGCGACAAAACTGTGCATCCTTCACCCTCGCGTCGTCGGGGAGCGTCTACGGCGAGTGCCACGTGGACCAATCGGGCGAGCCGATAGCATCCGTGGAAAACGATTCCACTTCAGATCCGATCTCGCCTTACGCCGCTACCAAACGCGCCGCCGAGCTCATGGCCCGCGCGTACAGTACGATCTCCCCGAACGGCGGCGGCATGCGCGTCACCGTGTGCAGGGTATTCACCGTGTACGGCCCGCGGGGTAGGCCGGACATGGCGGTGTATCGCTTCATCACCGCGCTTCAAAGCGGGGACCGAATATTCCGCTTCGGCGACGGTAATTCGACGTGGCGCGACTACCTCCACGTCGACGACGTCGTGTCGGGGTTGATATCGGCGGCGGTTCGGGGTGAAACGGCTGAAACGGCTGGCGGGGTGGATCACGAACCGGCGTTTGCGATCGTGAACCTCGCGAGCGGGACGCCCACGCGGCTCGGTGAGCTCATCGACGCGGTGGCGAGGTCGGTCGGGTTGGACGAGGCGAGCGTCGGGAAGATGGTTTTGGAGAAGCCCGGTCGGGTCGGCGACGTCGGGGGAACTTACGCTGACGTGTCGGCTGCGAGGTTGTTGATTGGTTGGACGCCGGAGGTGGGTCTCGAGGACGGCGTGGCGCGGACGGCGGGGTGGTACGCGTCGGAGGAGGCGCGGGGATGGGGCGGAGGCGGGGGTAGCGAGTAGCGGCGAGACTCGATTTTTATTGGTTCATAGATTTCAGTCAGTGCGGACTTCCTGTCCTTTCCTGTGCTCCCTGGCAGTCACGCCCTTTGGTCGGTAGCTCACGCGCATATCGTCGCGCGCGGGGATCGAGAGGGTCCGGCGACGATGCGGCGGCTGGCTCAGTGTGTGCTGCTCGCGCTCGCGATACTCGCGGCGCTCGTTGCCGGGGCGAGCGGCGCCCATGGGGTCCACGTGGGCATCGATGGGGGTCAAACGCGTGGTGCGGCGAAACAAGCGGCGTCGGTCGTCGACGCGTCGTCGGGCGGGCCGCCGCGTGCGCATCGCGCGAGGAAGCTGATCGAGGCGGACCCGCGGTACGGCTCCGCGGTCCGCCGCGTGCTCACCGACGTCGGCGACGCGGAAGGGGAAGGACGGGATCGAGGAGCCGGAACGCCGCGAGCCGGCGCGTTCGACACTACGCCCCACCGTCAGCGCGGAATGAACGCGGTGGGCATCGCGCGCCTCGGACGGCGCGTCGTGGACGCCGAGGATGAACTCGCCGCCGAGGCGAACGGAACCAAGCCGCATCTCACCTCTCCGCGGACCGCACGCGTCGCGTCGTCGACCCAGCGCGCGTCCACGCGAGCCGCCGGCGACGACCGCCCGCCCATCGCGAACGGCTCGAAGAAACCCGACCCGAGATGGAAGCTCCTCGACGACGACGACGATTCCGTGGACGTCGCGTGGTCAAAGCCGGAGGATCTCGGCGCCGACGCGACGGCCACATCATCGTCGCAGCTCCTCGTCGTCACGAACGGGCGCGAAGGTATCGCCGACGACCTGAGAACATCGCTGGTCGCCAACCGGGGATCCCTCGGGGAAGTCGTCCCGGTTCAATCGTGGATCGCCGTCGGCGGCCCCGACGCCGCGCGAGCCGCCGCCGCTGTCCCGGGCGTCACGTGGGTCGGGCCTCTGCGCCCTGAAGACACGGTCGCGCGCGCGTGGGATCCCATCCTCGCGGCGATTCACGCGGGTGACCAACCGTCCATTAAACGAGCGCTCGCGAACGTAGAAACCTTCGGCGGGTTCGTATCCGTGCAGGTGTTCGTCCCTCCGCTCGAGGCTGACGACGTCGACGCGACGCGTGAGCTCGTGGGCGCACTCGCGGGACGCATCGGGGCGGATGTCGTGGAGGCTTCGGGTGACCCGATGGCGTCCGCCACGGTGTCCAGGGGCGGCGGTTTCGTTTTAGTTCGAGTTCGAGTCCAATCGCTGCCGCGGACGATCGAGTGGCTCTCAAAACGCCGAGCCGTGCACCGCGTGTCACCCAAGCACGTGGTCCACAGCACCTCACGGCTACCCCCACTCGATATGAACGTGAAGAGCACACTTTCGAAGAGACGTAGGTCGCTGTTGAACTACGAGGCGACGGAGGTTGTCCAGGGCGGCGAGCTCGCGGGGGTCAACACCGAGACACCTTTTTACGACGCCGGCATCGACGGAACCGGGCAGGTGGTCGGGTCGGGCGACAGCGGTCTGGACGACAGGCACTGCGCGTTCAGCGCGTCGGGTAAGGTTGCGATGAAGCGGTCGACGACGGGCGACTACGCCGATTTCAGCGGTCACGGCACGCACGTCGTGGGGTCAATCGTCGGCAGTTTGACGGATGATGGATCTGGGTCAAAATACGACGGCGTCGCCAAGGGCGCTTCCGTTGCGTTCACGGACATGGGTTACCAAGCCAAGGCGACCAGGATATGCTACTGCTATGACGATAACACGCCCGCTGACACGCCCGATGTGTGCACGCCCGAGGATGCTTATGGAAACTTTGAATCCACATATTATGGCGCGTTTCCAAACGGGGAAGCAAGGACCCTTGTCGGCTTACCTGGCCTAAATTTCCACGCTTGCAGAGACGGCTCCGGCAACATGATGTGCACTGCACTCGATCGAACCTGCGCCGACGAGGGTATGACGGAATGGAACCCCGGCGGCGTTTTGTGGAACTACTGCTGCGCAGATTCTGATCCGGATAATTATTACGAGTGCCCACACGACCGGGAGACGAACGAGAACAAGTTCATGTGCTTCGATTATGATCAGTACGTAGCCAGCGGCAAGGTTACAGTAGACCTTTATTGCACGACGAATAAGTGCACCGACAACGCCGGTTACATGGAAATTCAGCCTAGCGGATTCGAGAAGGAGGCTCTGGAGACCCCCGATGACATGGGGCCGGAAATGTACGACTTCGCCAAGGCTGCGGGGGCATACATACACTCGGACAGCTGGGGCGGCAACACCCCAGCGTACGACGTCCAGGTGAACCAGATTGACACCTACGCTTGGAACAACCTCAACTTTCTGCCAATGTTCGCAGCTGGAAACGAGGGTGAAGATGCAGAAGCCGCTTCTCCCGTGGATTCCGAAGGAATCCAGTACACGTACACCGACGGCAGGGGCACTCTCGGCAATCCAACCAACGCGAAGAATTGCATCTCCGTCGGCGCCGCGCTGTCCGACAACTCGGAAGCAATCGATAACTCAATGTTGGCGACAAAGCTCGGCAGCTACTGGGACAGCAAAACCGATTGGACGTGGCAGGTCGACATCGGCGGTTCCGAGGGCGTGCACTGGAGCAATGCCCTCATCCGCGGTCTCAGGGCGGACGTCTCGCTCACGGAACCGGCGGGTGGGGACCATTCACTCGCGCCGTCTGCGGCGGTCGTCACGAATCCTGTCGATCTTTGCAGCGCAATCACCAACAAAGCCCAGATGAGTGGCAAGGTTGTGATCCTCCGTTGGGGTTCCTGCCTCGGACTCGATGATTTGCAGGAGATGGTAACAGCGGGCGCCGTCGGTATCATAATGTATTCTTGGGACTGGTACACAGATGAGAGATTTCAAATCGCCTTCCACGCCGGCTCTGCGACGGGATGGACAATTCCGATCATCGTCGTTCCTGGAAAGGAAGGCGAACTCCTGAAGCAGCTCGTGGAGCAGAGAGGCGAGGGCGTGACACTCGGGATCTCCGGCCCGATCCTACCCCCGACGAACAAGTTCGACAACATGGCTTCGTTCAGTTCCTTGGGTCCCACGTACGATTGGCGAGTCAAGCCCGACTTGGTGGCCCCTGGTGACAGCATCTATTCCGCGGACACTCTGACGGATGCGGAGGTGGCCGCCGGCGACACGTGCGGTAAGGTCGACATGGACGGTACCTCCATGGCGACTCCCATCGCCGCGGGCGCGTTCACGCTGCTCAGGCAATACTTCACGGAGGGCTTCTACCCATCCGGCGAGAAAACCTCAGCGGACGAGTTCGTCCCCTCCGCCGCGCTGCTCAAGGCTGTGATGATCAACGGCGCTCAGGCGCTCAAAGGTTTCGAGTCGGACGGGTGGCCGATCGACCCGCCGCCCTCGCTGAAGCAAGGCTGGGGACGCATCGAGCTCGCCGCGTCCGTGCCTTTGCCGTCGTCGGTTAACCTGGACGTCTCACACGCGAACACACCGACGAACCTCATCATCCTCGACGACGTCGAAGATCAAATAACGGGAAGCGGCGGCGAACGCGGGCTGTGCGTCGACGTGGACGGATCGATCGAGGATCTGCGAGCCACTCTGGTGTGGACCGACCATCCCGGGTCGATGGATGCCGAAGGTGCGCTGGTGAACAATCTGGACCTTCAACTC